>WBZV01000205.1_pt1 | contig 40474 bp, 30 predicted proteins | sample 5204221 | NCBI WGS metagenome assembly WBZV01 (sample SAMN12344360, study PRJNA552823) | activated sludge metagenome | biome: Activated sludge suspended growth; feature: Nitrification reactor; material: Wastewater; isolation source: activated sludge from nitrification reactor of wastewater...
TGGGATCGTCCAGCGCGAACAGGGCGGCGTTGTCGTCCTTGAACCGCTGGGCGTGGTCGATCAGGCCTTCCAGGCGGGTGAAGACCGCCGTGCCCTGGCGGCGCTCCGGCCGGACCGGCGCGAGGCCCCCGCATCAGGCGAGGCCGGAGGCCCCCTGGCCGGGCTGCGGCGGGTGCTCGCCGTCTTCCGGCCCCCCCAGGCCGCGCCGGCCGCAGGGCGCGCGCGGGGCAGCGGCGGCGCCGCCACCTGCAGCTACAGCGCCGACGATGGCCGGGTGATCGTCAGCTGCGTGGTTCGGCCCGGCGCGGCGCCCGGGGGCTATCGGCTGAGCGGGCGCGTGCACGGGCTGGGCCTGCAGCAGGTGGCGGCGCGCGATGGCGCGGGACGGCTGCTGGCGGAGGCGGATCTGGACGCCCACGGCCAGTTCAGGCTGCCGGAGCTGGCCGGCGGGCCTGTGTGGCTGCGCTTTGCGGGGAGCGGACAGGTCCTGGAGCTGGACAGGCCCGTGGACCTGGCCGCGGCGGGCTAGGGATGCCGGTGCAGGCTGCGCCGGACGCCGAGGTGGCAGCCTGGGTCGACCGCATCCGGGAGGCGGCCGACCCGGCCGCGGCCGCCGGCCTGGCCCGCGAGGCCCTGGCCGCGCCCAGGGTCGAGGCGCCTGCCCTGCTCCAGGCCCTCAAGGACGCCTCCAAGGCCATGCTGACCGCGGATCCTGTGCGGGCCCTGGTCCTGGCCGAAGCCCTGCTGGCGGGGGCCGAGGCCGCGGCCCTGCCCTGGTTCGGGGCCTTGGGGCGGATGGCGAGAGGCGACGCCCTCAGCGCCCAGGGCGGCCGGGTGGCCGACGCCCTGGACGAACTGGATGCTGCCGGCGCTGCCTTCCGCAGCCTGGGCGACGAGGTGGCCTGGTCCCGCACGCGGATCGGCTGGATCTACCTGCGCACCCTCTCGGGCCGGGCGACGGAGGCCGACTTCCTCGCCGCGGAGCAGGCCCGCCAGGTACTGGCCGATGCCGGCGAGGGCGCCCTGGCCGTGACCCTGGATCGCAACCTCATGCTCTGCCACTGGCAGCGCGGCCGCCTGGACCGGGCCGAAGCCTGCTTCGACCGCGCCATGGCCGCCGCCGGTCCCTGGGGCCGGCCGGGGCCCCTGGAGGAGGCCGGCCTGCGCGCCAACCGCGGCCTGATCCTGACCAGCCAGGCGCGGCTGGACGAGGCCCTCGAGGAACACCGCCTGGCCCGCGACCTCTACGAGGGGCTGAGGCAACGCGAGAGCCTGCGGCGTCAGGAGCACAACCTCGGCCACCTCTACCTGGCGATGAGCGACGAGAGCAGGGCGCTGCAGCACTTCTACCGCGCCCTGGCCTTGATGGAGGAGGGCCGCGCCCTGCCCCGCGGCCTGCTGCTGGCCAACATCGCCCGCTGCCACCTGGCCCTGGGGCGCCGGTCCGAGGGTCTGGCCGAGGCCCGCGAGGCCCTGGCCGTCCTGCGCGCCCAGGGGGCCGGCGCCGAGGCCCTGCGCTGCAGCCAGACCCTGGCCGGCGCCCTGGCCGCCAGCCCCGCCGCGGCTGACCGGGCGGAGGCCGAGCAGCTCCTGGAGGCCTGCCTGGCCGATCCGCGCCTGGCGGGCCTGCAGGCCCTGGACGGATCGGTCCGCCTCGATCTGGCCGAGCTGGCCCTCGGGCGCGGCGATGCCGCCGCCGCCGCGCGCTGGTCGGCTCAGGCCCGCGAGCGCTTCCGGGCCGGTCGCCTGGTCCTGCTGGAGCTGCTGTCCGATCTGGTCGCTGCCGAAGCCGACCTGGTGGCCGGTCGCCCCGCTGCCGCCGCGGCCGGCGCCGAGCGCCTGCGGGCCGAGGCTCGGGCACGGGGGCTGGAGGCGCTCCTGCCGCGCGCCTGGCACCTGACGGCCCGCGTGGCCGAGGCCGACGGCCGCCCGGCCCCCGCCCGCGAGGCCTACCAGGCGGCGGTGGACGCCCTGGACCGCCGGCTGGGACGGCTGCCGCCCCACCTGCGCACCTACGTCATGGACGAGCGACTGGGGCTGATGGCGGACGCCGTGCGCTGCTACCGGCGTTCGGCCGGCGTCGACGACCTCTGGTGGATGCTGGAGCGGACCAAGGCCCAGGCGGACCTTCACCGCCTGGCGGGCGAGGGTCCAGCCGCCGCCCCCGCCGGCGAGGGCGGCCTCGCGCGGTCGCCCGGGGGGGGCGGCGACCTGGCGGAACGCCTGCGCCGGGCGGAGCGGCGGCAGGCCGATCTCTTTGGCTGGCGCCATGCCCCCGACTGGCTGCCCGAGCTGCCCGGCGCAGCGCGCCCTGGTGTGGACGACCTGGCCCGGCTGGACGAGCGCCTGGCCGCCGCCGAAGCCGAGGTGCTGCGGCTGCGCGAGCAGCTGGCGCTCGCCGGCTGGGAGCCCGACCGGGGCGACCCGGCGCCGCCGGGCCGCGAGCAGTGGTCCCCGCCGCAGCCGCCCTCGGGCACGGTCCTGGCGGCTTTCGCCTTGGCGGGTGCCAAGGCCTTCGTCCTCCTGGCCGGCGAGGGCCGCCGCGCGGTTGTCGATCTGCCCGCAGGGGCGGACGGCCTGCTGGCCCTGGTCGAGGCCTGGCGCGAAGCGGTCGAGGATGCGGCCGCCGCTTCGGCGGCCGGCCTTCCCGCCTCCGCCCTGCTGGCGCCGCTGCGTGAACGCCTCTCGCGGCTGTACCAGGCGCTGGTTCGGCCCTGGCAGGACTGGCTGGACGGGGCCTCGCGCCTCCTGCTGCTGCCCCAGGGAGCATTGCACGGCCTGCCGTTCGGCGCCTTCCACGACGGCAGGCGCTACCTCCTGGAAGGCCTGGAGCTGGGCGCCGCCCCTTCCCTGGCCTGGTGGGATGCCTGCCGGCACCGCGGGCCGGCGCGGCCGCGCGGGCTGGTGGCGGCCTTCGGCCATGGCGGGGCCTTGTCCGGCGCGACAGAGGAGGCTGTCAAGGTGGCCGGCATCCTGGGCCTTCCTCCCCTCCTGGAGGCGGCCGCCACCCGCGACGCGGTGCTGGCCGGGGCCCAGGGCGCGGGCCTGCTGCACCTGGCGGGCCACGCCGCCTCCCGCCCGGAGCAGCCCGACTTCGCCCACCTGTGGCTGGCCGACGGGGCGTCTCTCTCGGGCCACGACCTGGCCGCCCTGGACCTGCGCGGCGCCCTGGTGACCCTGAGCGGCTGCGAGACGAGCCTCGGACGGCTCACCGGCGCCGACGAGGTGCTCAGCCTGGGCCGCGCCTGCCTTCGGGCCGGGGCGGCCACCGTCCTGGGCACCCTCTGGCCCCTGCGCGACGCGGCCGCTGCCGCGATGCTGCCGGCCGTCTACCGGGAGCTGAGCCAGGGCCGCCCCGTCGGCGCCGCCCTGCGGCAGGCGCAGCTCGCGGCCCTGGCGGGCGAATGGCCCAGCCCCCTGGACTGGGCGGCGTTCCAATGCCTGGGCAGCTGTGATACGATGCTGCCGGACGCATTCAACCAGGAGGTGCCCGCGTGAGCCTGTCCTCTCCCCAGCCGCTTCCGGTGGTCGACTGCCTGCCCGATGTCTGCTGTTGTCGCTTTCGCCTGCACGGCCGGCCGGCGGGGGACCTGCCCCCGGAAGCCCTGCCGCTGATCGGCCGGCTGGGCGCCGAGCTGCTGACCGATCTCCTGGCGCGCGGCGCCTTGGGCGACCGCTTGGACGATCCGGCGCTGTTCGCGGAGCTGGCGGTGGAGCCGCGCGGCGCCTGGCCGGACAGCGATGCCCTTCGGCAGCAGGCGCCCGCGCCGGGTGGGCCGCGCGATGGCGCGTCGACGGCCGGCGCGATCCAGGTCTGGGACGACCGACGGGGAGGGGCCCTGTTGCACGGCTGGTACCAGCTGCGCGCTCCAGAGGGCGGCCGGGAGCGAGGCGACGCGCGGGTGACCGCGGCGGTGCTCGCCGTCAACGGACACCTGCACCTGGCCAACGAGCGGCTCAGGCAGCTGGCCGGGGAACAGGGCGATGCTCTGCCCCTCCTGGCGGAGCTGGAACTGGAGTCGCTCGCGCCCTGTTGGTTGACCGCCGCCGGCCAGGAGGGCCAGGTGGGGGCCGGACCCGGCGTGCCGCCGGCGCCCAAGGGCGACAAGCCCAGCGACTGGCGGCCGCGCTATGCCTTCGGCGGTGCCGCGGCCGGCCTGCCGGACGGCGAGGGCGTGGTGGTGGCCATCCTGGACACGCGTCCGGAGCTGGCGGCAGCCCTCGCCGCGGCGCAGGCCTTCCAGCCTCCTCACGCCTTCCTGCTGGAGCTGCTGGAGCGGGTGCGCTTCGGGGGATTGGAAGCGACGGATCCGGCCTTGGTCGCCGTCGAGCACGTCGTGGCCGGCTGGGAGGCCGGCGACCCGTTGGATTCGGCCGGCTACGCAATGGCCGACCATGGGCTCTTCGTCGCCGGGCTGGTCCTGGGCGCGGCGCCGGGCGCGCGCATCCACCTGCTCCGGGCCCTGTCGGACCATGGCGTCGGCGACGTGCAGACCCTCGCCGCCCTGCTCGGCCAGGCGCGCGCCTTGGCGGATGCCGGAGGGCGCCGCCTGATCGTCAACCTCTCCCTGGTGGCGGCCATCCCCACCGAGGCTGAGTTGGAGTCCCGCTACCGGCCCCTGCTGCGCGAGGCGCGGCGCCAGGCGGCCGCCGCGGGGGAGGAGGGCGGGGCTCCGCCCCTGCGATCGCTCTTGGGCGGGCCGTTGATGGACGCGGTCGCCGCCCTGGTCTTGGACGACGTGCTGGTGGTGGCCTCCGCCGGCAACGACGCGCGTCCCGGACTCGCGCGCCCGGAGCCCCGCCTGCCCGCGCGCGACGACCGGGTCCTGGCGGTAGGGGCGGTGGGTCGCGCCGGCCACGCCGCCGGCTTCAGCAACGCCGCCGACTCACAGGTGCTGGGCAACGGCGTGGCGGCCTTCGGCGGCGACGCCCGCTGGGGGCAGGGCGCCGCCCGGGTGGACCCGGACGATGCCCTGGTCGGGGTCTTCTCGTCTGCCGCGGTGCCCATCACGGGCGCGGCGGTGCCCAGTGGCTGGGTGTCCTGGGCCGGCACTTCCTTCGCCGCGCCGCTGGCCACGGCCCTGGCGGCCCGGGTCTGGTCCGGCCAGCCCGGCTGGACGGCGCCGCAGGTCCTGGCAGCGGTCCGCGCCCTGGCTGTCGGCCCGGACGTCGCCGGCCTGCTGGCCCCGCGCCTGCCGGTGGAGCAGCTCCTCTGAACGAGCCGCTCGACTCCGGCGAGAGGGCGAGCGTCGACGCCGGCGCGCTGGGCCTGCGGCGCGGGCCGGCGCCGAGCGTTCTCCTGGCCGCCCTCGTCCTGGCGGCCGCGGCACTGGCCGTCGTGCTGGGTCGCGGCAACGGCTCCGGCATATCCGCCTGGCAGACCATCACAGGTGTTGCCGGGTCGCCGACCCCCGCTGCTGCACAGCCGACCCTCCCTGCCGCTCCGCCGACCCCCTCGACCGCGCTGCCTGCCGACGACGGAGCGCCGACCGAGGCCGAGGTCAAGGCCGTCCTGGACCGCATCCTCGACCATTTCGTCCGCTCGACGCCCTACCGCGTCATCGACACCGCCACCGGCCGGCCCATCACCGACTTCGCCCAGCCCATCCGGACCGCCGGCATCGACACCCGAGCGGGTGAGTTCAACGACTGGACCTATTCCATGGGGGTGGTCCTGGCGGGGATGCTGCAGGTCTCGGAGGCCACCGGCGAAGGACGCTACCAGGACTACGCGTTCAGGAACTTCGACTTCATCTTCAGCCGGCTGCCCTACTTCAAGCGCCAGGCCCAGGCCTTCGGCCCGCAGGACCAGGGCTTGGGGCACCTGATCGCCATGCAGGCGCTGGACGATTGCTGCGCCATGGGGGCTGCGCTGATCCAGGCGCAGGCCGTCCGGCCGGACCCGCGCTACCAGGAGGGCATCGACCTGGCGGCCGAGCAGGTCCTCCGCCGACAACTGCGGCTGCCGGACGGCACCCTGGCCAGGTCGCGTCCCGTCCCGATCGCTCTCTGGGTGGACGACTTCTACATGAGCGTGCCCTTTCTCGCCCGCCTGGGGGCGACTACCGGCGCACCGAGCTACTTCGACGACGCTGCCCGCCAGGTCATCGGCCTGTCGGCGCGCCTCTTCGACCCGGCAACGGGCTTGTTCGCCCATGCCTGGTTCGGCGAGGAGGGCTCGGGCGCCCGCTTCCACTGGGGCCGGGGGAACGGCTGGGCGATGATGGCCATGGCGGAGCTGCTCACGGTGCTGCCCGAGAGCCACCCGGACCGCGCGAAGGTGGTCGAGATCTTCCGCCGCGCCGCCCGCGGCGCCGCCGAGCTGCAGAGCGGCTCGGGCCTGTGGCACCAGCTGCTGGACCGGCCGGACAGCTACCTGGAGACCTCGGCCAGCGCCATGCTCACCTTCGCCATCGCCCGGGGTGTGAACCGCGGCTGGCTCCCTCCATCCTACGGGCCGGTGGCCCAGTCCGGCTGGCGAGGCGTCGCGCGGCGCGTGCGTTCCGACGGCCGAATCGACGGCATCTGCGTGGCCACCACGGCGGCGAGCGACGCGGCCTATTACTACCAGCGGCCCACCGACCTGGCCGCGATGCAGGGCTACGGCCCCACCTTGCTGGCCGGGGCGGAGGTGCTCACGATGCTCCGGAACTTCGAAGTCCAGCGGACGAACGGGGCGTACCTGTATCGGCGGCATCGACCCTAGAGCACCGTTCACTCAGGTGTAGCGCCTGGCCTGCGACCACCCGGCGACTGAAGTCGGGGGCTCGTCAAGACCAAGTCCACTGGCGTGGACTGCCGACAGCGCTACATCACCATGATGGCTGATCTAGCGCTGGCCTTGGGCGACCGCGTTCTCTGGCACTTGCAGGCGGACCGGGCTCAGGTCGAGCGCCACCGGGCCAGTGGTAAGGTGACGGTCCTGTCGGCAGGGGGCCGCCCTGGACCGCTGGGGCCAGTCTCGCGCCTCAACAGAGGCGGCGGTACACGCCCTCGCTCCTGCTCAGGAGCCGCTCGCCCACCATCTCGCGCCGCAGGGTGGCCACGTCGTCGTGGTAGTCGACGAGGATGCGGTTGACCTCGGGTTCCGGGTAATCGCGCTCCGGTTCGAAGTCCTGAAGCAGGCGCTCCAACACCACCAGGCGCTTCTTGCGTTGGGCTGGTATCTGCGTCAGCCGTCCGCGGACGAAGAAAGCCGCGATCACCCGATCCCGCCAGGCGTCCTGGCTCAGGGCGCCGCCCAGACCGGGTTGCGAGAGGCGGACCAGGTCGCCGAGCCGCCGGTCGAGGGGCTCGCGGGCCAGCCGGTAGATCTGGTAGTACTGGTCCCGCTCCGAACGGAGCAGGCCTGCCGCGCTGAGGATGCCCAGGTGGTGCGAGACAGTACCCGGAGCCAGGGCGAGGATCTCGGCCAGCTCTTCGGTGTGGCGCGGCGCGGCATCGATCAGGTTCAGGACGAGGAGCCGGGTGGGGTGGCCCAAGGCCTTGAACAGTGCCGCCCGCTGGTCCAGCTCCTCGGCCGCCTTGTGTTCCTTGGCCATCAGATCTGCTCCAACCAGGGCCGGCCCGTCGCTTCACGGTGGCTGCCCGCGAACATCTTGCGGGCCGCCCGCATCACCTGGATCTTGATGTGCTCGCGCACCACCGCCTCCTCGTCCGCCATCGCGCGAGCCAGCGCCAATCGCTGCTCGGCGTCGCGCGTGAAGCCCGACGTCAGCTCGTCGAAGCGCGCGGCCAGACACTTGAGGGCCTTCTCCTGGGGGTCGTCCATCGCTGCCTCCTCGGATATGATTCGATGAACACGGTTGCGCATCGTATCAGATGATTCGACAGATGTCAAATGACGTCGACGGTTGACCAGGATGGGTTTCGTCCCTCAAGCGGCTCCGCCGCCTGCGTCCGGCCCGGCGCCCATCCCCTCCAGCCGGCTGATCGCACAGACCACCAGGCTGTGGTCGATCACCCCCAACCGCACCGCCTCCCGGACCTGCTCCAGGGGCCAGAAAGCCAGGGCGATGTCTTCGCCCCCGTCCAGGCGCTGCTCGGCCACCAGGCGGCAGCCCTCGGCCAGGAAGAGGTGGCAGCGGTTGTCCAGGAAGGCGGGGTTGGGGGCCACGGAGCCCAGGCTCCGCCAGCGGGCAGCCGCAAAGCCCGTCTCCTCGAGCAGCTCCCGCTGGGCCGCCGCCAGGGGCGCCTCGCCCGCGTCGACCATGCCCGCCGGCAGCTCGGTGGTCACCGCGGCCGTGCCGAAGCGGAACTGCCGCACCAGGATGACCTCGCCCGCCTCGGTCAAGGCCACCACGTTGACCCAGTCCCGGCTCTCCAGCACCACCCGCGGCAGCCAGCGGCCGCTCCGCGGATGCTGCCGCTGCTCGATGCGGGCGCGGAAGAGGAAGTAGTCGCGACCGGCGCTGCGGCGGCCCAGGGGCCAGGCCGGTGGGCTGGGGAGGCGGTCCACGAGGGACTTGAGCGAGGCCGGACAAGGGCCTCCTCCGGGCGCCCCGGGCAGGGGCTGTCCCTCCGGCTCGCCGGCCCCTTCGCGCCTGCCGGTCCGGTCGCCGACGTCGCTCCCCGCGTCATCCCGGGCCTGCTCTCCGTTGTTCATCCTCCCCCTCCTCGGCATCGAATCGCGGCGGCGCCCGGCGGGCTTGCGTGCTCTGTCGGCTTGGCGTATCGTAGCGCCGACCGGCGGTATCCGACCGCACGGTCAGCAGGTCCGGTGGGACCAGGCAAGGAGAGCAAGCGATGGGCGGCAGCCTGATCACGTGGCTGATCACCGGCAGCATCGGCGGCTGGTTGTCCGGCTACCTCATGCACCGCGACAAGACCTTCGATCTCAGCGACGTGGTGGTCGGTGTGCTCGGAGCCTTCGTGGGGGGATTGATCATGATGTTCATCCCCTTCCTCAGCTTCGAGGGCTTCATCGGCGACATCATCGTCTCGCTGATCGGCGCCTGCGCGCTCACCTGGGGTTATGAGTGGTACCGCCGGCGCGAGATGGCCGGCTGAGCCGACCCTGGCGAAGCGGCGGTCATGGGGTGCTGCGATGTGGCGCCCGGCGGGCGCGACGGCACCTGGCCAACGAAAAGGGGCTCCGACCCAGTGGATCGGAGCCCCTTCTTGCTTGGCGGGAGCGACGGGGTTCGAACCCGCGATCTCCGGCTTGACAGGCCGGCGTGTTAACCGCTACACCACGCCCCCAGGCAATCTATTCGCTTGAAACCGCCCCGCGCTCGGCGAGAACAGGGGCGGGATTGTAGAGGCTGGCGCGGCACCTGGTCAACTTTCGAGGGGGCTGCTCGCACCGCCCGGCGATGCAGCCTTGCGACGGCCGGCCAGGAGGCCTGCCAGGATGGCCAGCGCGTCGTCGATGTCCGCGTCGCCGATGCCCTGGTGGATGACCAGGCGGACCGTGCGCGCCCCCACCGGGAAGAACAGCAGCCCTTCGGCCGCGGCGCGGGCGCTGAGGTCGGTCGGGTCGGGCGCGCCGGGGGCCAGGGTGCAGAGGACGATGTTCGTACGCACCTCTTCTGGACAGAGCTGCAGGCCCGGCAGCTCCGCCAGCCCCTCGGCCAGGCGCCGGGCCCGCCGATGGTCCTCGGCCAGGCGGTCCACCATCTCCTCCAGGGCCACGAGGCCCGCCGCGGCCAGGACGCCCGCCTGCCGCATGCCCCCGCCCAGGAGCTTGCGCGCCCGCCGGGCCTCGCCGATGAAGTCGGCCGGGCCGCAGAGCAGGCTGCCCACCGGGGCGCAGAGGCCCTTCGAGAGGCAGACCGAGACCGAATCCGCATCGGCCGCCAGCGCCGCCGCGGACAGACCCTGGGCCACCGCGGCGTTGAAGAGCCGGGCGCCGTCCAGGTGGATGGCCATTCCATGGGCGTCGGCGAGGCCGCGGACCTGGCCCATGTAGCCCGGACCCAGAACCGCGCCACCGCGCCGGTTGTGGCTGTTCTCCAGGCAGACGAGGCGGCTGCGCGGGAAGTGGACGTTCTCGGTCCGGACGGCGGCCTCGATGCGGTCCAGGGCCAGCCGCCCGTCGACCTCCGTGGGGATGGCCCGCGGATGGATGCCGCCCACCGCCGCCGAGCCCCCCGCTTCGTAGATGAAGGTGTGGCTCTCGTCGCCCATGACGGCTTCCTCGCCCCGCCGGCAATGGCAGAGCAGGGCCACCAGGTTGCCCTGGGTGCCGCTGCTGACGAAGAGTGCTGCTTCCTTGCCCAGCAGCTCTGCCCCCCGCTCTTCCAGGCGCCGGACGGTCGGGTCCTCGCCGAAGACGTCGTCGCCCAGCTCGGCCTCGGCCATCGCCCGGCGCATGGCCGGGGTCGGCAAGGTCACCGTGTCCGAGCGGAGGTCGACGCGGCGCGCCATCCTCAGCCTCCGGCGAGCTGCCGGGCCGCCCTGCCCAGGCGCTCGAGCACCAGCTCACGCGGCAGGAGGGCCAGGGTCTCGAAGAGGGGCGGGGCCACTGTCTTGCCCGTCACCGCCACCCGCAGCGGCTGGAAGGCCGCGCCGGGCTTCCAGCCCCGCGCCTCGGCCATCGCGCGGAGGGCGGCCTCGATCGCCGCGGCCTCCCAGGGATCGAGCCGCGCCAGGCATTCGCCCCCGGCCTGCAGCACCTCGGCCGCGCCGGCCGCATCCAGCTTGCGCGGGACCAGGTCCTCGGCGGGAGGATGCACCGTGTCCTGCCAGAAGAAATCGAGCAGGGACACCGCCTCGTCCAGGCGTGCGATACGCTCCTGGATCAGGGGCACCAGGCGCCGCAGCTCGGCTTCGGTGGCCGGGAGCCCGGCGCGCTGGAAGAAGGGCAGGAGCCGGGCGGCCAGGTCCTCCGGCACCAGGCGGCGGATGTAGACCCCGTTCATCCAGTCCAGCTTGTCCTGGTTCCAGTAGGCCGCCGAGGGCTTGACGTCCTCGATCCTGAAGCGCTCCATGGCCTCCGCCGGGCTGAACAGGTCCTGGTCGCCGCTGTAGGACCAGCCCAGGAGGGCCAGGAAGTTCAGCATGGCCTCCGGCAGGTAGCCTTTGGAACGGTACTCGCTCAGGCTGGTGTCACCGAAGCGCTTGGACATCTTGCCCCGCCCCGCCCCCGTCTCCGGGTCCGGTGGGTTGAGGACCAAGGGCAGGTGCACCCAGACCGGCTCCGGCCACCCGAAGGCGCGGTAAAGCTGGACCTGGATGGGGCTGGAGGGAATCCACTCTTCGCCGCGGAGGACATGGCTGATCGCCATCAGGTGGTCGTCGACCACCACCGCGAAGTGGTAGGTGGGATAGCCGTCGCTCTTGATGAGAATGGTGTCTTCCAGGCCGGCGGCATCGAAGCTGATCTCGCCGCGCAGGAGGTCCTGCAGCAGGTGGCTGCCGTCCAGCGGCATCTTGAGCCGGACCACGTGCGACTCGCCGGCCGCTGCGCGGCGCTCCGCCTCCGCCGGGTCCAGGCCGCGGCAGCGCCGGTCGTAGCCCGCCTTGCGGCCGCCGGCCTCCGGCGCCTCGCCCTCGGGGCGCGGGGGGCAGAAGCAGCGGTAGGCCTGGCCCATTGCGACGAGCAGGTCGCGGTGGCGGTGGTAGATGTCCAGGCGCTCGCTCTGCAGGTAGGGCCCGTAGGCGCCGCCCAGGCCCGGTCCTTCGTCCGGGGCGATGCCCAGCCAGTGCAGCCCCTCGATCACATCGGCGATCGCGCCTTCGACGAAGCGCTTGCGGTCCGTGTCCTCCACCCTGAGCACGAAGCGGCCGCCCGTCGAGCGGGCGAGCAGCCAGTCGAAGATGGCGGTGCGGGCCGTCCCCACGTGCATGAAGCCCGTGGGCGAGGGGGCGATGCGGACGCGGGCCGCGGCGGAGTGGTCGGTGGACACGGGCTACCTCTGGCGGCGCGGAGGGCGAGGAAGGGCGGCGCGCGGCGGTCGTCGCTGCCGGGGCCGGGGAAGCCGGCTATTGTAGGGAGCTGCGTGGGCTCAGCGAAATTCCAGAGGGCGGCGCCGCAGGAGCACGCTCTGCACCAGGCCGATGGCGGCCATGGCGGCGATCAGGCTGGACCCGCCGTAGGAGATGAAGGGCAGGGAGATGCCGGTGACCGGGAAGATCTGCAGGACCACGCCCACGTTGACGAAGATCTGGGCCGCCAGATAGGTGCCCACGCCGACGATGATCAGGCCGCCGGCGTAGTCCTGGGCCGAGGAGGCCGAGCGGAAGATCCGGTGCAGGATGAAGACGAGGAGGGCCAGGAAGGACAGGGAGCCCACCAGGCCCAGCTCTTCGGCGACGATGGCGAAGATGTTGTCGGTGAAGGGTACCACCAGCCAGCCGCCCTGCGCCTGCATCCCGCTGGCGAAGCCGGTTCCGAAGAGTCCGCCGTTGCCCACGGCGATCACCGTCTGGATCGCCTGGTAGCCCCGATAGCCCGGGTCGGCCTCGGGGTTCAGCCAGTACCGGATGCGGTCCAACTGGTAGGCCTTGATCAGGCGTGACGAGAGGGCCAGCCATACCAGGGGCGCGGCCCCCAAGGTGAGGACGCTCAGGTGGACCGGTCGGATGCCGGCAGCAAAGGCCATGCCCAGCCAGATGAAGCCCAGGAGGATGGCGGTCGAGAGGTTGGGCTGGATGAGGACCAGGAACATGGCCAGGCCGATGTAGACCAGGGACCCCAGGACCGTGCGCAGGCGCCGGATGTCGTGCCGCTCGAAGTAGGCGGCCAGGAAGAGGATGGTGCCGATCTTGGTCAGCTCGGAAGGCTGCAGGGCCAGGCCTCCCGCCGAGAACCAGCGCCGGGCGCCCAGCATGGTCTCGCCGACCGTGGGCAGGAGGAGCAGGGGCACGAGGAGCGCCACGTAGATCCAGACGTGCAGGGCCAACAGGACCCGGTACTCGGTCAGTGCGACCAGGACCAGGACGACCAGGCTGATGCCGGCGAAGACCAGCTGCTTGAAGACCAGGTCGTCCCACCAACGGTCGACCGCTTCGCCACGCAGGGTGGCGCTGTAGATCATGGCCGTGCCCGCCGTCAGCGCAGCCAGGACGGCCACCAGCAGCACCCAGTCGACGGCGGCCAGGCGCTGCCAGGGCAGCCGCGACGCCCGCCTGGCGCGGGCCGCGGGGCGGGCGCCGGCGGTCAAGGGCCGGTCGCGCCCCCGCGCCCGCGGCGGTCGAGGGGGATCTCCGCGACCAGGCGCCCATCCCGCTGCAGGGTGATCGCCACCTCGTCCGGGTCGATGGGTACGTGGCGCGAAAGGGTCTGGATCAACTCGTCGCGGATGGCGTCCAGCTCGGCTGCCGTCAGCTGCGAGCGGTCGTACTCGAGCACGAGCTTGAGGCGTTCCCTGGCGACCGCCCCGGAGCGCGGTTCAGGCGCGCGACCCAGCAGACGATCGAGGAAGCTCACGATGCACCCCCTCCAACCTTGAAGAGGTGGCTGAGGCGGTCGAGGAAGCTGGTCGGGGTTGCTTCCAGGCTCATGAAGGGAACGTCCTCCCCCTCCAGCCTCGCGGCGATGTTGTGGTAGGCCTGGCCGGCCCGCGAAGCGGCCCGGAGCGCGACCGGCTCACCGCGGTTGGTGGCGGCGACGATGTCGCCGTCCTCCGGCACGATGCCGATGATGCGGACCCGCAGGATGTCCAGCACGTCCTCGGTGGACATCATGTCGCCCTTGGCCACCAGGTCCGGCTTGATCCGGTTGAGGACCAGGCGCGGCGCGGGCTTGCCGGAGGCCTCCACCAGGCCGATCACCCGGTCGGCATCGCGGACCGCGGACACCTCGGGGGTGGTGATGAGCAGCACCTCGTCGGCCGGTGCCAGGGCGTTGCGGAATCCCTGCTCGATGCCCGCGGGCGAGTCCACCAGGATGTAGTCGGCATGGGCCCGCAGGTCGTCGCAGACGTCCTTCATCTCCTCGGGGTCCACGTCGTCCTTGTCCGAGTGCTGGTCGGCCGCCAGCAGCATGAGCCCCGGCACGCGCTTGTCGCGGATCAGCGCCCGCTCGGCGTTGGCCACGCCCCGGACCACGTGGATGAGGTTGTAGACCACCCGGTTCTCGAGCCCCATCACCACGTCGAGGTTGCGCAGGCCGATGTCGGCGTCCACCACCACCACCTTCCGCCCCCGGGCCGCCAGAGCGACGCCGATGTTGGCCGTGGTGGTCGTCTTGCCCACCCCGCCCTTGCCGGAGGTCACCGTGATCACCTTGCCCGCCATAGCTGCCTCGCTCCCGAACGGTCCCACAGAGGTACTGAGGACCCGGTGGCCCCGCTGCGCGCCGGGGCTCTGGATATCGTGCTGTCTCTCTCCGCCCTGCCCCAAGATCTTGGGGTACGCGATGCCTCCGCCTCAAGACCGAGCGCGGATAGCTTACACCAAGGGCCCCCTCAGCGCCAGCCGTCCACCACGATGCGGCCGTCCTGGGTGCGGGCCGCCTCAGGGCTGGGTACGCGGCCCGGCTCCTCGGGCGCCCGGGCGATGGCGTCGCCGATGCGCAGCTGGGTGGGCGACAGGTCGAGGGCCGCCACCCGGATGTCATCCACCGCATCCGCGTCGCGGGCCAGGCCGGCCTCGACCACGCCGCGCAGGCGCCCCCAGACCAGGACATGCTCCCCGGCCAGGACTTCGGCGCCGGGGTTGACGTCGCCCAGGACGACCACCGAGCCGGCGTGGCTGACCCGCTGACCGCCGCGCAGGTGGCCGGCCACGAAGAGCGCGCCCTCGGGGGCGCTGTCGGCGCCGCCACGTTCGGGGACGCGCTCGGAGGAGGCCGCCCCATCCCCCGCCTCTGCACAGGTCACGCCGACCAGGCGCAGCCCGGCGGCCTCCAGGACAGCGGCCAGCCGCCCGGCCAGGCCCAGGTCCACGCGCCCGGTCCCGAAGTCGATCAGCACCCGGGCATCGCCGAAGAAGGACGCGTGGCGGTTGGCAAGCTGGGCGCGCAGGCTCTCCTCCGCGGCCGCCGGATCGGCCCTGGAGCTGACGGAGACACGCAAGCCCTTCCCGCGGCCCTTGAGTTGGACGGCCGGCTTTGCCGGTGTGGGCAGCTCCCGTTCCAGAGGTCGATCGTCGGTCATGGTCGTGGTGCCTCCGTGGCGGCCGTGGGCGTCGGATCGGGCAGGGCGGGTTCGGAGGCAGCGGAGACGTCCGCCGCCTGTGGCAGCTTGAACCAGGCGCGGATGACCTCGGCGGCGATGGGGGCCGCCACCTCCGATCCTTGGATCACCTTGTTGAGGCCGGACCCGTCCACCAGCACCGCAAGGGCGATCTCGGGGTTCTCGTAAGGGGCGAAGGCGATGAACCAGGCATGGGTCAGGAGGTGGCCGTCCTTGCTGCGGCGGCAATCCCAGACGTCGTCCTTCGGGTCCTCCGTGCCCTGGTCGGACACCCGGTAGCCCTCGCAGAACTCGGCCGTTCCGGTCTTGCCGGCCACATGGGCTTCCGGCGGGAGCCGGGTCCAAGCGCTCTGACCCGTGCCATAGGTCACCACGCCGCGCATGCCTTCGCGGACGGTCGCCAGGTGTTGGGAAGCCACCGCCAGGCGGCGGATGGCCGCCACCCGCGCTCCCTCGGGCTGGCCGGGAATGGCGTTGCCGTCGGCGTCCGTGACCCGGTCGACCACGCGGGGCCGCCACAAGGTGCCGCCGTTGGCCACCGCTGCGGCCACGTTGGCCATCTGTAGAGGGGTGGCCCGGGTGTAGCTCTGACCGATGCCCATGATGTAGGTCTGTCCCGTGGTCCAGATCTCGCCCCAGGTGTCCTTGAGCCAGGAAGCAGAGGGCACCAGCCCCTCGGCCTCGCCCAGGAGGTCGATGCCGCTGGCCGCGCCCAGTCCGAACTCCCGGGCGTAGCGTGCCAGGCGCTCGCTGCCCAGGCCTTGGATCTCGGGGCGACCCGTGGCCTGGCCGCCGGAGACCTCGTAGAAGTAGACGTCGCAGGAATGGGCCAGGGCGCCGCGGACGTCGACCGGACCGTGGGCGCCCTGGCCGAGGATCCAGCAGACGTAGGGGTAGGAGGTGCCCGGATCGTACTGGTTGACGATGCTGATGAGGCCCGGGCAGACCAGACGCCGCCGGGCGTCGATGACGCCTTCCTGCAGGGCGGCCGCCGCCGTGATCACCTTGAAGGTGGAGCCCGGGGGATACTGCCCGCTCAGGGCGCGGTTGAGCAGGGGGCGATCAGGGTCGGTGACCAGGGCGGCGTACTGTTCGGGGCTGGCGCCGGTCGAGAAGAGGTTGTTGTCGTAGGTGGGCAGGGAGACCATGGCCCGGACGGCTCCGTCGCGGGGGTCCAGGACCACCACGGCGCCGCTGCGGGCGCCCACCTCCTGCAGACCGCGGCTGAGCGCGGCTTCCACCGCCTGCTGGAACTCCAGGTCCAGGGTGAGGTGCAGGCTGTGACCCGGCACCGGCCGGCGACGGAGCTCCACCTCGTCCACCTCGCGGCCCGTGGCGTCCACCATGACCACCTTCTCGCCCTTGGTGCCACGCAGGTCGTCCTCGAAGGCGAACTCCACGCCGGTGCGGCCCACCGAGTCCTGCCGCTGGTAGCCACGGTCCAGGTACCTGGTCAGGTCCTCGCGCGGTATGCTCCCGGTGAAGCCCAAGAGGTGCGCCAGGCCGGGCCCGGCGGGGTATTCGCGCACGGAGGACTCGCCGATGAGGACGCCTGGGAGCTCCACCTCGTCCTCCAGGAGGGCAAAGGCGGCCTCGCGCGGCACGTTGCGGGCCACGGTCAGGGCCGACCAGGTGGGAACGAAGCGGCCTTCGTCGTCCAGGAGCAGGCGCCAGATGGCCTCGGCCCGGGCCTGGACGGCCAGCGTCGAAGGGGCGGAGGAGGCAGGCTTCGGATCGACGGTCGCCGGGGGTGATTCCGCGGCTTGCCCCGGCCCCGGCCCCTGCCCTGGCGCCGGGCTCGGCGGCAGCCCCGCTTCCTGGCCGGCCGCTGGGACCTGCTCGGCGGCGGTCAGGATCTCGGCGATGCGGATCAGCACGCGCTCGCGCGCGCCCCGTTCCTTGGGAAGGGCGGCGGGCACGATGCGCAGCGCGAACTGCGGCCGGTTGAGGACGACCCGCCGCCCGATCCGGTCGTAGATCACCCCTCGGTCGGCTTCCAGTTCGCGGACGGCGAAGCGGTTCTGCGCCGCCTTGGCGCGCAGCTCCGCACCCCGGACCACCTGGAGCTGCCAGAGCCGCAGGCCGAGGATGCCCAGGAGCAGGACGGGAAGCAGCCGCAGCCAGCGCAGCCTTCCTGCCAACGTCTGCAGTTGGCGTCGGGGCAGGGGGGTGCTCATGACATCAGCGCTCCCAGCCCATGCCCGGTGGGCTCAGCCTGGCCGCCAGGTGACGCATGGGCCATAGGATGACGGGCAGCCAGAGCAGGTTCACCACGACATAACGTGTGGCCAGGCCGGCCAAGGTGGCGCCGTCCCAGCCTGCGGCTTCGCTCCAGCGCGCAGCGAGAAGGAGCTGGAGCCCCAGGTGCAGCAGGCTGCCGAGCACCGTGAACGCCGCACTGAGCGCCAGGCCGCCGCCGAAGAAGCGGCGTCGACCGACCGCCGCCAGGACGGCCACCGCGATCAGGGGCAGGCTGTAGGCCCCGGCCGAGCCCGAGCGCCAGTCCAGCAGCCAACCCATGAAGAGCGCCCACCAGAGAGCGAGTTCGGGTGCCAGCAGCAAGGAAGCGCTCAGCGTGACCAGGAGGGGCAGGCTGGGCATCGTGCCTTCCAGGGCCGTGGCCGGCATGACCGCGAGCTGCACCTGGACGAGGGCGAAGAGCATCAAGGCAAGCCCGTAAGGCCTCATGGCGTCGCCTCGGGCAGGCCCTGAGTTGGCGGAGCGGTGGCCGATGCGGCGGCCCGGTCGCCGGGAGCAGGCTCCGCCGCGGGGACCTCGCCTTCCGGGCCGCCTGCCAGCGCCGGCGCATCCTCGCTCTCCTCGCCCTGCCGCCAACCGGTGATGACCATGACCAGCTCCAGTGCGTCGAAGTCCACCGAGGGGCGGATGGTGGCTTCCTGCCACTTGGCGACATCGTTCTGCCGGACGGCCGTGACCTGCCCGACGATCAACTGGCCGGGGAAGCGCCGGCTCATGCCGCTGGTCTCGACGATGTCGCCCACCTGCACATGAGGCGGGCCGCCCTCGGGATCCTGCGGGATATGCCGCATGACCAGAGCGCCGCCCGGCAGGCCGAAGACCATGCCGGTGGCCCGGGAACGGGCGATCCGGCCGACGACGCGGCTGCGGGGATCGGTGATCAGGAGCACCTCGGACCACTGGGCGTCCTGGCGGAGCACCTGGCCCACCAGACCGCGGTGGCTGACCACGGTCATGCGCGGCAAGACCCCGTCTCGGCGGCCGATGTCGAGCTTGATGCTGCGCAGCACCGGCCCGGGTTCGGCGGCGATGCTGCGGCCGACGATGCTCGCGCCCTCCAGGTCCAGGTCCGGGCGGCCCCGGCGGAAGCCCAACTGCTCACGGAGGTCGCGGTTCTCGCGCCGGAGGTCGTCCACCTGCTGGGCCGCCACCTGCAGGCGGTCCAACTCGGCGGACAGGCGGGCCACCTCGGCGCGGAGGCTGGCCGCGTCCTGGCCGGGCTGGGCGAGGGTGCGCAGGTTCAGGGCGGCCGTGCTGAGACCTTGTTGGAGAGGGATCAGGGCGCGGTCGACCCTGGCCGCCAGGCTCTCGGCGCCCGGCACGTGGCGAAGCAGGATGCCGGCCAGCCACACCAGGCCCAAGGACGCCAGCATCCACGTGGGACGCTGCCTGCGGCGGGGCATGGGCGGACGTCTGGCCGGCGCGCTCAGCCGGCGCGGGCCATCGGCGCGCGCTGGCTGCTGGCCAGGACCTTGGCCAGGTTGTCCAGGTCCTCCAACACCAGGCCAGCGCCGCGGGCCACGCAGGCGATGGGCTGCCGGGCCACCTTCACCGGCACCCGCGTCTCCTCTTCCAGGCGCCGGGCCAGGCCTCGCAACAGGGCTCCGCCGCCCGCCAACATGATGCCGTGCTCCATGATGTCGGCCACCAATTCCGGCGGCGTCTCGTCGAGGGCATCCTTGGTGACGTCGACGATGGCCTGGACGGGGCCGGCGATGGCCTCGCGCATCTCGATCGACGACACCTCGACCGACTGCGGGAGCCCGGTGAGCAGGCTGCGGCCGCGCATGGTCATCGTCATCTCTTCGTCGAGGGGCCAGGCCGAGCCGATCTCGCACTTCAGTCCCTCGGCCATCCGCTCGCCGATGGCCAGGTTGTAGCGGCTTCGGGCGTAGGCGATCACCGCCTCGTCCAACTCGTCGCCGGCCACGCGCAGGCTGCGGGCGATGACCATCCCGCCCAGGGAGATCACGGCCACCTCGGTGGTGCCGCCGCCGATGTCCACGATCATGCTGCCCATCGAGGCCGTCACCGGCAGGCCCGCGCCGATGGCCGCGGCCATCGGCTCCTCGATCAGGAAGGCCTGCCGCGCACCGGCGGAGAGGGCCGCGTCCTCGACGGCCCGCTTCTCGACCTCCGTGACGCCGGAGGGGATGCCGATGACCACGCGGGGCTTGGGCATGGGGTTGACCGAGCGGGCGTGCACCTTCTTGATGAAGTAGTGCAGCATCTGCTCGGTGATCTCGAAATCGGAGATGACGCCGTCGCGCAGGGGGCGGATGGCCACGATGTTGGCCGGCGTCCGCCCGACCATCTTCTTGGCCTCGGCGCCGATGGCCAGCACCCGCCGCGAGCGCTTGTCGATGGCGACGACCGAGGGCTCGTTGATGACGATGCCCTCGCCGCGCAGCATGACCAGGGTGTTGGCCGTTCCCAGGTCGATGCCGATATCGCGCGAAAAGAGCCCGAGCAGGGCATTGAGCGGGCTAAACACCAGGCTTGCTCCGATGGACCATGGGCCGGCGACCGAAAATGGCGGGGCCGCGGGTCCTGACCAGTATACCATGCCCGTCCGGAGGCCGGACGAGGCCCGGGCCTACAGCCTGCGTGCCGACCGCCGCGTCGGGACGGAGCGGGCCCGGGACGCCGAGCCCGCCGGCCTCAGGCGCTGATGAAGTCGATGTGCAAGGGGGTCAGGCGGGTGACGTGCTGCTGAAGGGCCTGGATGCGCACGGCCCGCGGGCCCTTCTCGCCTTCCACCGAGAGGTGGATGGTGCCGGTGTGGCCGGCCTGCTGGGCCACCTTGAGGAAGGACTTGGTGTCCACCTGCAGGGACAGTGGCTCGATGCCCTTGCCATAGAGGACCGCGGGCGTCTGGCCCGCGCGACGCAGGCTGCCGAGGTGGCGACCGTGGATCTGTCGCGGCTGGGCATCGAGGCTGAGGGTATCCGACATGGTCTGACTTCTCCTGAAAAGCCGCACCCACCGATGAGGCGCGGTCGATGGTGATCGCTTGCTGGACCGAGCGCATGATTATAGGGGTCCGGCACGGCGACTCCAAGCCGCATCCCCGGGCCGGCGCCGGGGCTGGGCATCCCCGCCTTGCACAGCCCGCGCGCCCGACTATCATCGGCGTTCGCGGGGCGGTCACGGGCCGCCTTGTTCCTGACCCTTGCCATCTGGAGCAGACCCACATGACCGTCCCCTCCGACCTGGCCATCGCCCAGGCTGCCAGCCTCGAACCCATCGAGAACATCGCGGCCAAGCTGGACCTCCGCCCGCAGGACCTGGATCGCTACGGCGACCATCTCGCCAAGCTGCGCCTGGAGGCCCTGCCCCGCCTGCAGGCCGAGCGGCCGGTGGGCCGCTACGTCCTCGTGACCGCCATCACCCCGACTCCGTTGGGGGAGGGCAAGACGACGACCACGGTCGGGCTCACGCAGGCGCTCAACCGCATCGGCAAGCGGTCGGTCCTGGCCATCCGCCAGCCCTCGATGGGGCCCACCTTCGGCATCAAGGGCGGTGCGGCCGGCGGGGGCTACAGCCAGGTGATCCCGATGAGCGACTTCAACCTGCATCTCACCGGGGACATCCATGCCGTGACGGCGGCCAACAACCTGCTGGCGGCCATGATCGACAACCACCTCTACCACGGGAATGCCCTGGGCATCGACCCCTATGCCGTCACCTGGAAGCGGGTGCTCGACGTGTCCGACCGCACCCTGCGCAACGTCGTCCTCGGCCTGGGGGCCAAGGGCGACGGTCCGCCCCGCCAGACCGGCTTCGACATCGCCGTGGCCTCGGAGGTCATGGCCATCCTGGCCCTGACCACCTCCCTCCGGGACCTGCGCGAGCGCATGGGCCGCATCGTCTTCGGCTACAGCCGCGAGGGCAAGCCCATCACCGCCGAGGACCTGAAGGCTGCCGGCGCGATGACGGTGCTGATGAAGGAGGCCCTCAAGCCCACCCTCGTCCAGACCCTGGAGCACGGGCCGGCCCTGGTCCACGCCGGCCCCTTCGCCAACATCGCCCACGGCAACAGCTCGATCCTGGCCGACCTCTTCGGCACCCGCGGCGCCGACTACTGCGTGACCGAGGCCGGCTTCGGGGCGGACATCGGGGCCGAGAAGTTCTTCAACATCAAGTGCCGGGCCAGCGGCCTGAAGCCCGACGCGGCCGTCCTGGTGACCACCGTCCGCGCGATGAAGCTGCATTCCGGCAAGCACAAGGTCACGCCGGGCAAGCCCCTGCCCGAGGCGATGCTGGCCGAGAACGTGGACGACGTCCTGGCCGGCTGCAGCAACCTGGCCAAGCAGGTGGAGAACCTGCAGAAGCACGGGGTCACCCCGGTGGTCTGCATCAACCACTTCAGCTCGGACCATCCCTCCGAGATCCAGGCCATCCAGCGCTTCGCCGCCGAGCTGGGCGTCCGCTCGGCGGTGAGCCGGCACTGGGCCGAGGGCGGCGCCGGTGCCGAGGAGCTGGCCCGAGCAGTGGTCGAGGCGGCCGAGGAGCCGTCGACCTTCCGCCACCTGTACGACCTGGCCCAGCCCATCAAGGCCAAGATCGGCGCCATCGCGCGCGAGATCTACGGCGCGGACGAGGTGGAGTACAGCGCCGAGGCGGAGAAGCAGGTGGCCCGCTACGAGGCGGCCGGCCTTGGCGCCCTGCCGATCTGCATGGCCAAGACCCACCTCTCCCTCTCCGACGATCCCAAGAAGCTGGGGGCCCCCAAGGGCTTCTCGGTCTTCGTCAGGGAAGTCCGGGCCAGCGCCGGCGCCGGCTTCCTCAGCCCCCTCCTGGGCGAGATGCGTACCATGCCGGGCCTGCCCAGCCATCCGGCGGCCGAGAACGTGGACATCGACCTGGAGACCGGGGAGGTCAAGGGGCTGTTCTGAGCCGTCAGGCCGGCGCTCGCCTGCGCCCCCGCCCGGTCCGGCCGGGCGAGGGCGGGGCCGGATCGGGAGCCGTCGAGCCCGGTCCGGCCTCGCCTGCCGTGGCCGACCCGCGGGCCGACCGTGTGATCAGGGTCGCCCTCGGCGGCCGTGGCTTTGTCTTCGCCAGCACCTGGGGCCTCTTCTCGCCTACCGAGATCGATGCCGGCACCCGCCTGCTGCTGGACTGCCTGGATCCGCGGGCGGACGACGACTGCCTGGACCTGGGCTGCGGCTACGGGCCGATCGGCTGCTACCTGGCCTGGCGGGCGCCGCAGGGCCGAACCCTGATGGTCGATCGGGACTTCGTGGCGGTGGAATACGCGGCCCGCAACGCAGCCCTGAACGGCCTGGCCAACGCCGAGGCCTGCCTCTCCAACGGCCTGGCCCAGGTGGGCGAGCGTCGTTTCGACCTGATCGCCAGCAACCTGCCGGCCAAGGTGGGGCGCGAGCTCTACCGGATCTTCGTCGAAGACGCCTGGTCCCACCTGCGGCCCGGCGGGCGCTTCTACGCGGTGATGATCCGCCAGCTCTGGCCGGCCCTGCGGCGGGAGGTCGAGCGGGTCGGTGGCGAAGCGGAGAAGCTGCGCGAAGGACCGCGGCACGTGGTGCTGCGGGCCAGGCGCCAGGGCTGAATCGCCCGCCTCGCTCCCGGACCGCTCCAGGCTCTTGGTGCCGCTTCTGGGCGCTGCCGTTTCCGGAGGCCTATCCTTGCGCGGAGCGATGCCTTGCCGATGCTGGGTCGGCCGGGGGCTGACCGTACGCAGGAGAGGGAGATCGAGATGCCGGCACGACAAGCTGCACCGGGGCTGCCTGGCCGAGGGGTCACGACCGTCAGCCTTTACCGGCCGCATCCCTGGCACGGCCTGGAGGTGGGACCGGAGCCGCCCGAGCTGCTGAACGCCTTCATCGAGATCACCCCCTTCGACCTGATGAAGTACGAGATCGACAAGGTCTCCGGCTACCTGCGGGTCGACCGGCCGCAGCGCAGCTCCGCCCAGCCGCCGGCCCTCTACGGCTTCGTGCCTCGCACCTACTGCGCCGAGCGGGTCCGCGCGCTCTCGCCCGGCGCGCGGCGCGGCGACGGCGATCCGCTGGACATCTGCGTGCTCAGCGAACGGGCCATCACCCGCAGCGAGGTCATCGTGCGCTGCCGCGTCATCGGCGGGCTGCAGATGGTCGACGACGGCGAGGCCGACGACAAGATCATCGGCGTGCTGGAGAACGATGACGCCTGGGGCAGGGCACGCGACCTCAAGGATGTGCCCGCGGTCATGGTGGAGCGCCTCCAGCATTACTTCCTGACCTACAAGCTGGTGCCCGGCAAGCATTCTCCGGCCCGGATCGACACGGTCTACGGCCGAGAGCATGCGCTGAAGGTCGTGCGGGCGGCCATGGCCGACTACGACGAGGCGTACGGTCCGGGCTGAGCCGGTTCTCGGCTCACGCCCTCCTCATCCAGCCTCCTATAATCATCCGCCATGAACCTCAGCCAGCATCTCAAGCCACTCGGCCTCCTCGTCAGCCTCATGGTCCTGGTCACGGTGACCACGGCCATCGTCGCCCTGCGTCTGCCGGGGCCTCAGCAGGCCCCTGCGCCGCTGAGCGCCACGTCGGATCCTCTGCCCGCGGCGACGCCCGCCGGCGCGGCGAGCGGGCAGGCGGATCAGGCCCAGTCGGCGGCCGGGCAGCCCGCCTCAGCAGGTCAGCCGGCCGCGGCCGCGCAGCCGGCGGCAGCCACGCAGGCTGCGGGTGGGCAGTGCACCTCGGGCGCCACCTCCCTGGTCGAGTCGGCGGCTATGGACGGCGGCATCGGCGGCGGCCTGGGCGCGGTGGCCTTCCCCACCGCCACGCCCTTCCCGCTGCCCTACTGAGTTCCGGTCCCGCGCGGCTTCCCGCGCACGCATGACCCCCTCGCCCCTCCACCAGCGCCTGCTCGAGGGCGGGGTGCGCCTGCCGGCGCCGCAGGCCGTGGTCCTGGAGGACATCGACCCCGAGCGCATCCATCCGGGCGTGACCCTGCACCCGGGCGTCACCCTGCGTGGCCGCGGCACCCTCCTGGGCCCGGGCACCGAACTGGGGCGGGCAGGGGGCGGCCTCTTCGAGAACCTGGCCTGTGGGCGGGGCGTGGCCCTCTGGGGCGGCAGCGCGCAGGACGCCGTCTGCCTGGACGGCGTGGTCCTGCGCGGCCAGGCAGAGCTGCGGGGCGGAACCCTGCTCGAAGAGGGCTGCCAGGGCGGCCAGGCGGTGGGCCTCAAGATGTCGGTCCTCCTGGCCAACACCGCCCTGGGCAGCCTGGTCAACTTCTGCGATGTCCTGATCGCCGGTGGCCCCTCGCCCGCGGAACACAGCGAGGTGGGGAGCTGCACGGCGCTCTACAACTTCAGCCCGCAAGGCGACAAATGGGCCTCGCGCTTCGGCGACATCGTGGCCGGTCTGGCCGCGCGCTCGGCGCCGGTCTTCGTAGGCGGCCAGTCGCAGGTGGTCAGCCCGATCAGGGTGGGCCCGGGGTCCGCGATCGCCGCCGGTGCTGCGCTGCGCCGGGACCTGCCGGCCGGCCGCCTGCATGCCGCGCCCGGCCCCCTGCTCGACCAGTCCTTCGACGCCGCGCTCTATGGGCCCTTGGCCCGCAAGCTGGAGGTCACCGCGGAGGTGGTGGCCAGCCTGGAGGCCTGCATCGCCTGGTACGCAGGGGTCCGCCTGCCCTGGGCCCTCGCCGGCGCCTCCTGGGAAGCGCCCTTGATCGACGCCGCCCTCGTCCAGCTCCGCGCCGGCATCGCCGAACGGGTGCTGCGCCTGGACCGCCTGGTGGCCAAGCTGACAGGCTCGATCGAAAGGCACCGGGCGTTGCTTGACGCGGCGGTGGATGGCGAAGCCCGGGCCTGGCATCAGCGTTGCCTCGCCGAGCAAGGGGCGCTGCGCGAACGCTGGCCGCGTCTGCGGGCGGCCTGGGAGCGGGGCGCGCGGTCAGGCCTGGTCGGCGCAGCGGTCGCGGAGGTCGCTGCCGTGGAAGCCGTGGCGCCGGGCCCGGCCCTGGCCCGCCTGGCGTCGGTGATCGTCGCCGACCGTGCCAAGGCGGACCAGGGCTTCCACGCTTCGCTGGTCGTTCGGGAGGCTGAGGTGGATGCCGCCCTCGCCTCGCTCGCCGAGGGCCTGGCGGCGCGGCGGCAGGACCTGGAAGCCCTGGTCGCCCCCTAGCGCCAGGCCGGCGGCCTGTGCCGCCGGCGCCACCAGAGGCCGACGGGATAACCGGCCATCTTGGCCAGGTCGCCCCAGAGGCGCAGCGGCAGGAGCAGGGCCAAGGCGTGCAGGCGCCGGCTGCGGTCGAGTTCTCCCCAGCTTCGGCGCAGGCGGCCGAAGGGCCGCCGGATCATGGACGCCAGGCCGGCCGCGAGGATGAGCCCGCTGACGACGGCGGGCAGCGGCGTGCCCCTCACCATCGACCCCAACAACGCCGGGATGGCCAGCAGGTAGGTGGCGTAGCGGATGGCATGCCGGCCGGCCCACAGCCCGGCCTTGCCGTCGCCGCGGGCGTAGCGGTAGTACTGGGTCCAGAAGGCGCGCCAGCCGGGGCGTGGCCGGAAGCGCACGCAGGCCGAGGGGGCGAAGGCCGGACGGCCGACGCGCTGGATCAGCCGGAGGTCGAAGATCAGGTCCTCGCAGTAGTCCAGCCACTCGGGGTAGCCGCCGATGGCCAGGGCATCCTCGCGCCGGAACGCCACCGAGCGGCTGGAGGGAAGGAAGCTGCCGGGGTCGATGTCATCGGCCAAGGGCAGGGTGACCGCCCCCAAGGCCAACTCGAAGTCGCTCTCCGGCGCGCTGGCGAAGAAGCCGCCCACCCAGGCGGCGCCTTGGGAGGCCGGCGCCACGAGCCGTTCCAACCAGGTGGGCTCCAGGGCGACACCGGCGTCGGTGGCGGCCACCCAGGGTGCGCCGGCCAGGTTCAGGGCCAGGTTGCGCCCTCGCGAGATGTTGGCGCCGGGAGCGGCGTGGACCCGCAGCCGGATGTCGGCAGGCCAGGCCAGGTCCGCCGCCTGGCCGCCGGCGACGGCCTGCAGGCGCTCGAGGGTGCCGTCGGTGGAGCCGCCGTCGACGACGATCACCTCGCTGGGGCGCAAGGTCTGGCCGGCCAGGCTGCGCAGCAGGCGATCGATGCTGCCGATCTCCTGGTAGACCGTGGCGATCACCGAAACGGGGGGAGCTGTCGCGAACATGGCCAGCTTATAGCACAGGCCCGGATGCGCTCAGGCCCGGGCCGACCTACAATCAGGTCATGCCCCATCTCCATCCCGCCCTGCGGCACCCTGCAGCCGGACGGCCTGCCGCCGGCCTGCCCGACCGCTGGACGATCGCCCCCCAGCGGCGCTGGATCCTCCCTGCCGCCGGCCCGGGGGCGATCGACATCGCCGCCGGACTGCCCGACCTGCACCCGCTCCTGCCCTCGCTGCTGCACGAGCGAGGCATCAGCTCGGTGGTGGCGGCGCGCAACTTCCTGGCCTGTTCCTGGGCGGAGGACAATCCCTTTGCCCTGGCCGGCATGGCCGAGGCCGTGACGCGCCTGCGAAGGGCCCTGCGCCTCGGCGAGACCATCGCCGTCTACGGGGATTACGACGCCGACGGGGTGACGGCCGCCGCCCTCTTGCGCCAGACCCTCGAGGCCCTGGGCGGCCGTGTGATCTGCTACCTGCCGCACCGCGAGCGGGAGGGCTACGGCGTCCACGAGGCGGCCCTCCTGAGCCTGGCCGAACGCGGGGCCCGGGTGGTGGTGACGGTGGACTGCGGCATCCGCGCCGGTGTCGAGCTGGCCGCGGCGGGGCGCCGCGGCCTGGACGTCATCGTCACCGATCACCATGCCCTGCCGCAGGACCTGCCGGAGGCGGTGGCGGTCATCAACCCCCGGCGGCCGGACTGCGCCTACGGCTTCCAGGACCTGGCCGGGGTGGGGCTGGCCTACAAGCTGGCTCAGGCCTTGCTCCGGGTGGAGCGGCAGGTGGCCGGCGCCGAGCGCCTGGAGGAGGCCGAACTGCTGGACCTGGTGGCCATCGGGACCGTGGCCGACGTGGTGCCGCTCACCGGCGAGAACCGCGCCCTGGTCGCCCGCGGGCTGGCGGTGCTGCGCCGCGGCCGGCGACCGGGGGTCAGGGCCCTCCTGCAGCAGATGGGGACCGCCGCAGACGAGCTGACGGAGCGCGACATCGCCTTCGGCCTGGGCCCCCGGCTGAATGCCGCCGGCCGCATGGACGACGCCGACCTGGCCCTGGACCTGCTGGGCGCCGCCGACCTGCTCGCGGCCACCGGTCCGGCCCAGGAGCTGGAGGCGCGCAACAGGGCCCGCCGGGCCGCGCTCGACCTGGCCCTGGCCGAAGCGGAGGCCCGCCTCGGCGCGCCGCCGCTGCCGCCCCTCCTGGTCGAGGCCGCCGAGGCCCTGCCGCTGGGCGTCATGGGCCTGGTCGCCGGCCGGCTGACCGAGCGCCACTACCGCCCCAGCCTGGCCATCCGGCTCGAAGGGGACCTGGCGAGGGGATCGGGGCGCTCGATTCCGGAGTTCGACCTCATCGCCGCCCTCGACGCATTGGCACCGCTCTTTCACCGCCACGGCGGGCATGCCCGCGCGGTCGGCTTCACCTTGGACCGGGCCAGGCTTCCGGAACTCGTCGAGGGGCTGACCCTTCGGGCTGCCGAACAGCTGGACGGACTGGACCTGCGACCCCAGCTCCGCCTCAGCGCCCAGCTGGCGCTCAAGGACCTGGACTGGGGCCTGGCCGCGGCCCTGCAGGGCCTGGAGCCCTTCGGCGAGGGCAACCCCAAGCCCCTCTTCTGGCTGCCCGACGTGCCCCTGCGCCAGACGCGCGCCGTGGGGGATGGCCGGCACCTCAAGATGGTCCTCGACACAGGCGCAGGACGGGAGCCTGTGGAGGCCATCGCCTTCGGGCGCGGCGCCGAGCCCTTGCGCGCCGGTCAGCGGGTGGACCTGGTCGGGAACCTGGAGATTAGCGAGTGGCAGGGGCGCCGGCGGCTGGAGATCAAGGTGGCGGATCTGGGCCAGCGGGCACCAGACTAGGCCGATTGGTCTGATGAACCTTGCCCGATTTGGACTGAATTGACACCAAGTGGAATGCCGGTGTAAGCTGCCGTGGCGCGGAACTGACCGCGCGTTCCCGACCTCTCTTGGTTCATCAGAAGGAGACAGCGAGGCATGGATACTGCAACGATCTTGGTCGGCGTGCTCGTCGGTTGGGCCAGCTCGGTTTGCTGCGCCCGGGCCACGGTGGGCAACCTCTGGGTCAGCCGCCTCATCGGCGTGGTGGGTGGCCTCATCGGCGCCTATCTCGCGGGCGCCGTCGGCAGTGGTGAAGCCCTGGGCGTCATCGTCTGGGCCTGGGCAGGCTCGGTGGTCCTGAGCGACATCGTCAACCTCGTGTCGCCGGGCAGCTGATCGGTATCTCCTGCGAGGGAGCCGGGCGCGTCACGTTTCTGCGCGGCGGCCCGGCCGCCCTTCTCTTGTTCGTGTGATGGAGGACGGGAGCTGCTGACGCGCCTGTCTCAGGCGCGTTCGAAGGGGTCATAGAGCCGCTTGTGCTCCTGCAGGGCATAGCGGTCGGTCATGCCGGCCAGGTAGTCGCAGATGACGCGGTAGGCCGCGACCGAGAGGGGGGCTCCCGGCCTGGCCACGTCGCCTGTGGCCAGGAGCTTCGCCTGGGTGGGCGCGGGCAACTGTCGCCAGTCGCTCTCGAAGGCCTCGAAGAGCTGGACCAGGACCCGCTCGGCCTTGTGGAACATCCGCACCACCCGCCAATGACGGTAGAGGCGGGCATAGAGGAAGTCCTTCAGCTCTCGCTGCATCTCCACCATCGCCGGGGAGATGGCCATCAGCGGCTTGCCGTGGCTGCGGACATGGTCCGCCGAGCCGGGGGCCGCGGCGTCCAGGAGGGCGGCGCTGGTCTGCACCAGGTCCGTGATGAGGAGGTCGATGACCCGGCGGATGATGCGGTGGCGCCGCAGCTCGCCGTCTGCTTCCTCGACCCCGGCGGTGGCGCGCTGCCACAGCTCCAGGCGCGTCAGCTCCGGCATCGCCATGTCGATCATCCCCGACCGCAGGCCGTCGTCCAGGTCATGGGCGCTGTAGGTCAGCTCATCGGCGAAGTTGACGATCTGGGCCTCGAGCGAAGCCCCCAGGGCCGGCTCGTAGGGCCGCATCCAGTCCACGCTCACGGCATCGTACTCCGTGGCGTGCTTGACGATGCCCTCGCGGGCTTCCCAGGTGAGGTTGAGGCCCTTGAAGCCGCTCCAACGCTCCTCCAGGTCCTCGACCACCCGCAGCGACTGCAGGGTGTGGTTGAAGCCGAGGCCCTTGTTCGCCGGGAGCTTCGGGTCCAACCCCATCCGTTCGAGCATCAGGCCGTCGAGGGTGGTCTCGCCGCTGTGGCCGAAGGGGGAGTGGCCCAGGTCATGCGCCAGGGTGATGGCCTCGGCCAGCTCCGGGTTGGCGCGGAGCGCCTGGGCGATGGTCCGGGCGATCTGCGCCGCCTCGAAGGTGTGGGTCAGGCGGGTGCGGTAATAGTCGCCCTCGTAGTTGATGAAGACCTGGGTCTTGTACTGCAGGCGCCGAAAGGCCGTGGTGTGGATGATGCGGTCGCGGTCCTTCTGGAACTCGGTGCGGTAAGGATGGGGCGGGGCGGGGAAGCGCCGCCCTCGACTGCGCGCCGAGCGCTCGGCGTAGGGGGCCAGCCAGCGGTCCTCGTTGGCTTCCAGCATCTCGCGGCTGCACAGGCTGGGGCGGGGGTCCTGCGGGCTCATGGGCTGCTCCTCTGACCGTCAATCGAAGGGGATGAAGGGGCGATCCGGTCGGTCGCGGGGGCGGGCTGGCGCGGTCCTCGCAGCGGAGGACGCGGGCATCGCCGGGCCGCGGCCCGTGAGGACCGTGCGGGTGCTGGCCTGGGAGTAGGGTGGCAGGGGGGTCCAGTTCCCCGCCCGGTCGCCGGCCTGGGCGGCGAAGTGGTAGCGGCGGCCCGGCTCGAGGCGCAGGGTGGCCGACACCCGCCCTGCGGCGGGCGCGGCGGTCCAGGGCCGCAGACCTTCCACCGGGCGCCAGTCCTCGGGCCGCAGCGGCGGGTCCTCGCCCTCGGCGACGTAGAGAATCCAGGCCGCGAGGCCCGAGCCGGCGTCGCCGGCGACCACCGCCAGGCTCAGGTCGCCGGCCGGCGAGCGCTCGGGAAGGGGCTCGACGACGGCCAGCACCGGCGGGTCCAGGTCATCGGCCGGGTCTGCGGCGCCGGCATCGGATGGCCCTTCGGCACCCTCCGCCGCCGGGCCTTCCCCCGCCGTGCCGCCGCTCCCGGCGACGCCCAGCTCCTCCAGGATGACCGGGACGCCGGCCATGATCGGGCGCCCTCCCATGCCGTTGTGGTTGCTCACCGCCGGCAGGGGGACCGTGAAGGCTCCGTCCCGGGCGCCCAGCGCCAGGCTTTCGACGCCCGTCGCGGTCACCCGGTGCAGCCGCGCCTGTGCCGCGGCGGCCGGCACGACGGCCGAGGTGGCCCCGCCGGTGCTCCACAACACCGTGCTGCGCCGGTCGCCCGCTTGGAAGACCACCGAGCGCCAGCCGCGGCCGGCGGCAGGGCTCTGGCGGAGGTAGCGGGCGCCGGCGAGCAGCCGGGCGGCCAGGGCGAAGGCCTGGTAGGCGGGGCGCGGCCGGCCGGCGAGGGCGGGATCGGCTCGCCAGCAGGCGGCCGCCGCGCCCTCCCAGCAGGCTGAGCCCAGGGGGTTGCGCACCAGGCCGAAGGCGTCGTAGCTCTTGGGTCCGTTGCCGCAGTCGTCGTAGAGCTGGAACAGGATCACCAGCTCGACGCCGCTGGCGTAGGCCTCGGCCAGGGTCTGCCAGACGAATCCGGCCTGCTCCTCGGTCGTCGCCCGGCCGGGGCTTGCGGAATCCCAGCAGGGTCCGGGATGCTCGTTCCACACCGGCACGCCGGTCTCGGTGACCCAGACGGGCTTGGGCGGCAGGCCCGCCTCGGCGAGGATGGCGCGGGCGCGGGCGGGGCCGGTCTGCAGATGGGCGGGGCTGCGGTACCAGTGCCAGCCGGTCTTGTCGAAGAAATGGCTCGCTGCCCAGGGCTGGGGTCCGTCGGCCGCGCGCTGCTTGAGCGCGACCAGGAAGCGTCGAAACCAGTCCTCGGCGGCCACGTCGTCGGCCATGCTGCCGTGCAGGACGACGGCCGCCGGGTCGCGGCGCTTGATGGTGAGGTAGGCCACCTCGAGGTAGCGTGCGAAGTCCTCCGGACGGTCGCGCCAGTAGGGGTGGATGTTGGGCTCGTTGCCGATCTCCCAGGCCGCCGCCCCGCCCACTGTTCCGCCGCGCCCGTAGCGTGCTGCGGCGGCATCGACGAAGCGGGCCAGGACATGGCCGGGGTTCACCTGGGCGGCCCGGCCGGGGTCATCCGTCGGGCTGCCGTTCGGGTCGAGGAAGATCGGGGCCTCGATGTTCTCGGCCTGGCTCTGCAGGATGAGCAGGCTCCTCAGGCCATGGGCCCGGTCGCGCCCGATGATGCCGTCGGGCACGGTCCAGTCGTAGGGGGAGCCGGTCTCGACGAGGTCGCGGTACAGGGTCCAGCGGTTCCAGCCGGCACCGGAGGCCCGGGCCAGGCGGTAGCGGTCGGCGAGGTGGCCGGCATCCACGGATGCATGGGCCTCCGGCGGCCCGTCGGGGCGCCGCCGGAGGTGCAGGTCCATCAGGTCGACGTGGGCCAGGCCCAGACGGACCTCGGAGGCCCCCTCCTGCGCCAGGACTGCGCCCCGGGAACCTGACGCCCAGAGCAGCGCGAGGACGATGGCGCGCGCCAGGGCGCTGCCGACGGAGATGCCGTCAGCAGCCCGCGGTCGACGCATCGGCCTCCCCGTTCAGGGCCAGATCCCCAGGTCCTTGTAGGAGGAGGCGATCTTGTCGATGGCGCAGACAAAGGCGGCCGTGCGCAGGTCGATGGCGTCCCCGTGGCGCGCCCGCGCCTCGCGGATCTGGGCGTAGGCGCTGCACATGGTCTCTTCCAGGCCCGAGTTCACCAGGTCCAGCTCATCGGCACCGTGGACGATGTGGTCCACCTCCGGACCGGCGAAGCGCTTGCCGGTGGCCTGTTCCACCGCCCCCAGCATGCGGCGCGCCGAGGCCTCCTCGTAGCGGCGTTCCATCCGGCCGAAGCTGACGTGCGAGAGGTTCTTCAGCCACTCGAAGTAGGAGACGGTGACGCCGCCGGCATTGAGGTAGGCGTCGGGGATGATCAGGGCGCCCTTGGCTCCCAGGATGTCGTCGGCGTTGGGGGTGACCGGACCGTTGGCGCCCTCGGCGATGATCCGGGCCTGGATGCGCGGGGCGTTCTCCTTGCGGATCTGCTGCTCGAGGGCCGCGGGCACGAGGATGTCGCAGTCCCATTCCAGGGCCTCGGCCGAGCGCGTGGTTCCCTGGGTGCCGGGCAGGTTGGCCAGGTTGCGTTCGGCCTGCCAATGGGCGTAGGCGCCGGCCAGGTCGATGCCGTCCGCGTTGTAGCAGGCGCTGTTGTACTCGGCCAGGCCGACGAGGATGGCCCCGCCCTCACTCAGGAACTTGGCGGCGTGGTAGCCGACGTTGCCCAGGCCCTGGACGATGACGCGCTTGCCTGCCAGGCCGGGGGTCAGGCCGATGGCCTTCATGTCGGCGGCGTTCTGGCAGGCCTCGCGCACGCCGAAGTAGACGCCCCGGCCGGTGGCCTCGGTGCGGCCCCAGATTCCGCCCTGGCCGACGGGCTTGCCGGTGACGCAGCCCAGGGCGTTGAGGTCGCCGCTGGTGGTGGCCATGTAGGTGTCGGCGATCCAGGCCATCTCGCGGGGGCCGGTGCCCAGGTCGGGGGCGGGCACGTCGACACCGGGGCCGATGAAGTTCTTGCGGATCAGCTCGTAGGTGTAGCGCCGGGTGATCCGCTCGAGCTCGGGCACCGAATACTGGCGGGGATCGATGCGGATGCCGCCCTTGGCGCCGCCGAAGGGCACGTCCATCACCGCGCACTTGTAGCTCATCAGGGCGGCCAGGGCCACCACCTCGTCCTCGTTGACGTGCTCGCTGTAGCGGATGCCGCCCTTGGTGGGCAGCTTGTGCTGGCTGTGCTCGGCCCGCCAGCCCTCGATGACCTCCACCCGCCCGTCGTCACGGCGGATGGGGAAGCTCAGCCGGTAGACCGCGTTGCAGGCCCGGATCTGGCCCAGCACGCCCGCGTCGTGCTGGGTCAGGGCGGCGGCGCGATCGAAGTTGCGGTTGACCTGCTCGTTGAAGCTGAAGTTCTCGGTGACGGTGGTCACGGTGCTGTCATCCTGCCGGGGGTAGGTTGAAGAAAAGGAGGGGCCGGCGGCCCGTCCTGGAAGGGCTGCGATGAACCAGGCTGGCGGTGCGGTGCCCTGCGGCGGCGGCCGGATTCCGAGGCCAAGCCTGACGCATTATCGTACCCCAGGCAGGCGACGGTCCCAAACCCCGCCTCTGGGCTGCCCTCTCTTGGCGCGGGGCCGTGGCAGGGCCCAGGTTGTTAAGCTCCGCTAACTACGGGCTGCTCCCGTATCCGTCAGCGGCTCATGCCGTTCTCAGCTTCGGACTTCCGGCCATCCCGGAGGTCGCGGTTTCGCTGCGTGCCCGTCGGGCCGCCGCGTCTACAGCGAAGACCCTTCCGTTCCACCCAGCCAAGGGGGACTTGTGCTCAGCTCCTGGACCCGGTCGCGCCTCGGCGCCACCCTCATGTTCGTCCTCGCTCTGCTCGCCCTCGCCCCTGAACCCTCGGGAGCCCAGGCCCGCCCGTGGCTGCCCTTCCTCCGGGCGGCCGGCCCGGCGGCAGCAGGTCAGGTCGCCCCTGGACCCCAGACAGCGACGGGTACGGCGGACTGCGATGAAGCCACCTACCAGCGCCTGGAGGCCGGCTTCCGCGCGATGCAGGTCTTGCGCGAGGAGTACCCGGACGACCCGGCCCTCGAGCGCCGCTGGCGGCAGGCGGCGGACAGCTGGACCCGCTACGGCATGCGCTGCTACGAGGCCCTGATGCCCGAAGGGGTGAAGCCCCATCCTGCGGATGCGGACGGGGGCCACGGCAGCTCTGCCGGGGCCAGGGCGGGTGGTGCCGGCCTCCTGGGGATCCGCCAGCAGCTCCAGAAGATCGACGACGGCGGCCTGTACTGGACGCCCCAGGGTCCGAGCATCACGCCGCCCGGCCCGCAGGGCCGAGGTGGTGCGGCGCAGACGGATCGGGCCGAGGGCGTCGACTTCATCACCGGCGGCCTCAAGTGGGGTACCGGCTCGCCCTTTACCGGTGGCACCAACGTGGAGGGGCCGGGCATCGCTGGCGGCACGGTCACCTTCAGCTTCATGGCGAACGGCGTCGACATGAGCGCCGAGTCCGCGGGGGCCGGCGCGAACGTGGCCATCACCAGCCTCCCGACCTTCGCGGCGTGCTTCCTGACCGAAATCCGCAGCGCCTTCAGCGCCTGGTCGGCCGTGGCCAACATCGACTTCGTCGAGGTGGCCGACAACGGCCTGGCGTTCGACACCGTCGGTGCCATCGGTGACATCCGCATCGGCGCCCATACCTTTGACGGTGCCTTCGGTGTCCTGGCGCATGCCTACTTCCCTCCCCCCAACGGCGTGAGCGCCGCAGGCGACATGCATTTCGATCGCCAGGAGAACTGGACCTGTGACACTTCGGGCATCGACATCGGCCTGGTGGCCCTGCACGAGGCCGGACATTCGATCGGCCTCAACCACGAGGCCACCGAGACGGCGGTGATGAACGCCATCTACAACCCGGCGCTGACCACCCTGCGCCCGGACGATGCCGAGGGCGCCGAGACGATCTACGACCCGGTGATGGTCATCAACGAGGTGGACTACGACCAGGTCGGTACGGACAACGAAGAGTTCATCGAGCTGAAGAACATCAGCACCCATGCCATCAATGTCAACGGCTGGCAACTGAGGCTTTGGAACGGGGCCGTGGGCTCAGAAGCACTGTACCAGACCATCACCCTGCCCAACGTCAACGTTGCCTCGGGTGACTACTTCGTCATCTGTGCCAACCCCAGTCTGATGTGCGAGTGCGACCTGGACGTCAGCCCGGACACCGACCTCATCCAGAACGGTGCGCCGGACGCCATGGCGCTCTTCAACCCGGACGGCAACTTCATCGACGCGCTCAGCTACGAGGGCAGCGTCGTCAATACCGACTACATCGAAGGCACCGGCAACGCCAACGCCGACAGCAACACGACGGCCTTCATCGGCTATTCGCGCTCAGGCGACGGCAACGACAACAACGCCAACAGCACGGACTTCGCGCTCCGCTGCATCTCACCCGGAACGGCCAACCTGGGCACCAGCGCGGGCTGCCTGGACCCCTGCCCGCCGACGGTCACACCCACACCGACCGTGGCCAACACCAGCACCTTCACCCCAGTCCCCACGGCAACGCCGACCAATACCTTTACCCCGGCGCCCACGGCGACACCCACCGACACCCCCGGACCGACCAACACGCCCACACCCACACCGGTGGGCGTCGACCTCCAGGTCACCAAGACCGAGTCCATCGACCCCGTGATCGCGGGGAGTGGAGCGGGCAACCTCAGCTACGTGGTCACCCTTCGCAACCTGAGCAGCGGTGGAGCGACCAACGTCGTCGTGTCCGAAGCGCTGACCTTGCCCGCCGGTGTGACCGTCGTCAGCACCACGCCGGCCACCGGTTCGGTCAGCGGCAGTTCGCCCAACTTCACGTGGACCGTGCCCAGCCTGGCCGGGGGCGCATCGACCACGCTCACGGTTCTGGTCACCGTGGCCTCGTCGGCGGCCACGGCCACCGACAGCATCGCCAACACCGCCGCGGTGACCGGGGCCGACCAGACGCGGCTCAACCCCGGTGACGACTCGGTCACCGTCCGCACATCGGTGCTGCGGCAGGTGGACATCGTCATGACCAAGACGGAGTCGGTGGATCCGGTGACCGCCGGTTCCGGCACCGGCAACCTGACCTACGTGGTGACCGCCCGCAATGCCGGGCCTTCGGATGCTTCCAGCCTGGTCATCGCCGAGACCCTGACCTTGCCGGCCGGTGTGACGGTGGCCAGCACGACGCCCAGCCTTGGCTCGCTGGCCGGTGCGGCTCCCAACTTCACCTGGACCCTTCCCAGTTTGACCGCGGGCGCCTCTGCCACCTTGACCGTCGTCCTCACCGTCGCCCCTTCGGCGCTGCCGGGCACCGACGTGGTGGGCGACACGGCCACGGTGTCGACGGTCAACGAGGCTCGGATCAACACCGGGGATGACACGGTGACCGTGCGGACCAGCATCATCACCCGTGCCGACCTGGACGCCAGCAAGACCCCCGCCACGGGCACCTACATCGCCGGCGTGACCAGCAGCAGCTATGCGGTGGGGACCACCAACTTCGGGCCCTCCGATGCCCAGAACGTGCAGCTCGTCGACACCCTGCCGACCAACGCCCGCTTCACCTCGGCCACCGTGTCGGCCGGCGGAAGCTGCACGACGCCGGCGGTCAACGCCATCGGCGGCACGGTGACCTGCACCTGGGCTGGGGCCACCGCGCCCAACGTCCAGCGCACGGTGACCATCGTCGTCCGGAGCTGCGGCGACACGGTCTGCGGCGGCACGATGGTCAACTCGGTGACCGCCTCCTCGGCCACCACCGACCCCGGGCCGCGCGCCAACTCGGCGAGCAGCACGCTGTCCGCCCAGGCCCAGGCGGACCTCTCGGTGACCAAGACCGCGTCGCCCAACCCGGTGGTCGCCGGTCAGAACATGACCTACTCGGTGGTCGTGAGCAACGCCGGCCCGTCGACCGCGGCGGGGACCGTGCTCGTGGACACGCTGCCGGCGGCCCTGACCTTCGTGTCGGCCACGGTCTCGCCGGCCGGGCCTACCTGCTCCGTCGCCGGCCAGGTGGTGACCTGCAACCTGGGCAACGTGGCTTCGGCCAACCAGTGCGGCACGGCGCCCACCAGCTACACGGTGAGCATCGTGGCCACCGTGAACCCGCTGACGCCCTGCTCGCCGGCCATCTGCCCCGGCAGCCCGGGGGCGCCCATCGTCAACACCGCCACCGTGTCGACGACCAACTGCCTGCCGGATCCGAACACCGCTAACAACACGACGACCGTCAGCACCAACGTCCGCGCCGGGTCGGACGTGCTCATCGGCACCCAGATCTTCTGGATGGGCCCGCGGCCCTTCGGTGCCGCGGAACTCGCGAGCCTGGCCGAGGCCGGCGACCTGGTGGCCGAGACGCGGCTGAACGCCGCCCAGCGGGCCGAGCTCAGGGACGATGCCCCCGAGGCCGCGCCGGCGCAGGACGAGGCGGCTGAGCCGGGCAGGCAGCCGGCCGCCGATCCGCTCTCCGACGCACCGGCCGGCTTCATCGAGGCACCGGCCGACGGTGCGGCGCCATCCGCCGCCGATGCTCCGGTCGAGGGCGCGGCGCCATCCGCCCCCGATGCCCCCGACCAGCTGGTGGACTGCATCGCCTCGGGCGACTTCGTGCGGGTGGTGTACACCTTCTCGAACACCGGCCCCTTGGCGGCCACGCTCCAGCGCGACAATCCCGGGCCGGAGTTCGAGGCTGACGTGCCGGCGCAGTTGGCCCTGCAGGAGAACACCTGCTTCGTGGGCACCGGCGGGGGGACCTGCACGGTGCATGACGGCGGTACCCGGATCACCTGGAACGGGCAGATCCCGGTGGGCGGGACGGTGTCGGTGAACTACATCGCCCGCATCCGCGCCGGTGTCAGCCGCGGCGATCGCATCCCCGTGACGGGTTCGGTCTACTTCGACCTGTTCAACATCGGGCAGAACACGGCCTCGCGGACGGTCAACCCGCCGGCGGTGGCCGTGATCGGCTGCCCGCTGCAGGTGGACCCCAACCGGCAGCTGGGCAGCCAGGTGCACCTGCCCATCCTGAACTTCCAGGGCCAGGATGACGTCTGCCGGTCGATGGTGGAGGTGCAGTACATCGGCTGCGAGCCCTCCAAGGCGGTCCTGGTGACCTGGGGCGAGCCGGGCTTCTGCCCGCCGCAGGCGGCCGGCCCCTTGAAGGTGGAATGCACGGGGCTCTTGTTCCCGGGCTCCTCCTGGATCCTCATGGGCGCGCAGATCCCCACCGGCTCGAAGGGCGGCATGCTCTTCAAGTTCACGGCGCGGCAGCTGAGTGAGGTGGGGATCGACCTGGGCTTCGACGACATCGTGGCCGACCTGATGTGCGAGACGCTCTTCTTCGGCGTGGTCGGTGACGCCGATGACTACCGGCGCTTCAAGAAGGCCTACAACGAGGGGCTGGACTTTGCCGGTGTGAACCAGAGGATCGCGATGGGCGAGGGCTTCCTGGCGGTCGAAGTGCTGCGCCACTGCCCGGGCGACGTGACGCCCGGGGTGGAGGTGTCGAGCAAGTACCACGGGATCGCTGGGACGCACCTGGGGGCCTACGACCCGATGTACGGGGGCTACGGCTACTACGCGCCCTTGGTCTACGCCAACCGGGGCGGCCTGAACACGGTGATCTACATCCAGAACGGCGGGCTGGAATGCTCGTCGCTGGAGCTGTGGTTCAAGGGCCAGGACGACTGCCTGCGCGCCCGCATCTGCGACGTGGCGACGCTGGCGCCGGGCGAGACCTACCAGTTCGACGCCTCGGACTGCGTGGGTCCGGACTGGCAGGGATCGGCCTGGATCCGGTCCTCCGAGGTGATGGCGGTGGCGGTGGACCTGCTCGGCCGCGACATCCTGATGACCTACATCGGGGAGCCGGCGCCCTACGACTACGTGGCGGCGGACGGGACGGGCCTGGCCTCGGCAGAGACCGGGGAGCAGGTGGCCTACGGGCCCTTGGTCTACAGTGAGTACCAGGGCTGGGACACGGGCGTGCAGGTGCAGAACCTGGACGCGGTGAACGCGGCCAAGGTGAAGGTGTACTTCCTGGACCGCTCGGGCGACGTGATCACGACGCTGGTGGACTGGATCTGCCCGCGGGGCTCGCAGACCTTCTTCCTGCCGATGGTGGCGAAGCTGCCCGGAGGCTGGGTGGGGTCGATCCGCGCGGAGAGCCAGCCGTGGTGGACGCCCGGGACGACGGAGGTGGACGCGGCGAAGATCGTGGGCGTGGCGACGCTGATGAAGTACTCGGACGTCGCGCGCACGGAAGCGCAGCAGGCGATCGCGTACTCCTTGCTGCCGGAGCACAAGTCGTACAAGTGGCAGATCGGCGGGCGGTCGAACGGCGGTGTGGAGAGCGGCGTGGGTCTGATCGCGATCCCGAGCCTGCTGAAGGACCTGGACGGTTCCGGGGTGACCTCGGAGCTGTCGATCATGAACCTGGTGGCCAAGCCGGGCTTCACGGACTTCGCGATCTACATCTACGACCAGAACGGGCTCCTGGACTACGTGTGCCAGAAGCTGTTCGACCGGCAGGTGGAGTACATCGACCTGCAGACCTGGGGCTACGTGAACCGTGGGTTCAAGGGCTCGGCGGTGATCTCGGCGACCTTCTGGGAGCACGAGGTGTTCGACGACCTGGGCTTCGCGGTGCGGAACCTGGTGGGCCTGGGGGCGGTGTCGGTGGAGCGGACGGGGACGCGGTTCGGGGAGGACATCCCCGGCGACGAGGCGGCGGGCGACCGGGGCATTCCGTTCGCCCTGACGCAGGACGTGGACTGGTGCCCGGGCGGGGACGGCCTGCCGGTCTGCCCCGGGCAGCCGCGGTTCCAGGACCGCTTCCTGGTGACCTTGACGCCTGCGGGGACGGGGTCGAACATCCCGGACGGGACGACGACGGTGCCCGGGACGGCGAACTTCAGCCTGACGGTGAATGCCTCGCCGGCCTGTCTGGTGACGGACGTGGACCTGGCGGTGGACATCACGCATCCGCGGACGGAGGACCTGGACGTGTACCTGACGCATGCCGGGGTGACGGACTCCGAGCTGTTCACGGACCTCTGCGCGGGGAACGCCCTGGGGCTGAACCTGCAGGCGGTCTTGGACGACGACACGACGCCGGGGATCGGGATGGCGGCCTGCCTGAACGCGGTGGGCGGCAACCGGCGGCAGGCGACGGAGGGCGGCGGGGGCCTCTCGGCCTTCGACGGGCAGCCGGCGGGCGGCAGCTGGACGCTGAAGATTGAGGACGACACCGCCGGGCAGAT
>WBZV01000206.1_pt1 | contig 40180 bp, 32 predicted proteins | sample 5204221 | NCBI WGS metagenome assembly WBZV01 (sample SAMN12344360, study PRJNA552823) | activated sludge metagenome | biome: Activated sludge suspended growth; feature: Nitrification reactor; material: Wastewater; isolation source: activated sludge from nitrification reactor of wastewater...
TCACCTTCGGGGGCCGGATGCCTGCGAAGGCCCAAGCATCTGCCGGCCTCTGCCAGCAGCCTTCCGCATGAAGGCCCGCACGCATAGGAAGTCTTCCCCCTCCCAGGGGGAGGACCGCCGCGGCGCTCCGCGCCGCGGCAGGTAGGGGCCCGCGGCCCCCCCAGACCCCGCCGCATCCCTGTCGAGCGGCCACGATCCATCCGGCTCCACCCCTCTTCCGGCCCATCCAATGCCGTCCTTCCAACGGAACTGCACCCAGTTCATTCCCCGGGGCGATCAGGCACACGTGCAGGTATGGCCAGAAGCAGCTCAGGCGCTACATCTCCGTGATGGGCGCGCTAGAGCGAGTCACCTGGGCCACGGAATCGCCCCTCCGGGCTGCCGATGCAATTGAGGGAGGGGACGGGCGTACGCCGGCGGCGGATCCACCATTCCCAGGCAGTAAAACCTCGGGCAGATGCCGCGGAACGGGTTGCAGACTACTAGGATTTCATAGAAATACTAGTAGGATACCCTGGTTATTGTCCTAGTATATTGGGGCTTAAGTAGTAGTATACCTGGAGAATGCACCGAGCCCGGAACGGTTTCCTCCCGGACGAGCCGCAGTTCACGCCTTCAAGAGCGGTGCGCCGCTGCAAGCAAAGGCCAGCCGCTGCTACAGTATCGTGATCGCCGCTCTGACGAGGGGAGGTTCCATGGCTGGTCATGGGTACCCCTGGCGTGTCTCTACATTGCATAGCCATCGATGCCCGACGCCTGCCCCCGCCTCACGCCGTCGAAGGAGCCGCGCCGTGACAGGACGCCGCCGCCCAACCAGTCGACTCGCGTTTGGAAGTTTTCGGGCGCGGTCCTTCTTCGGCCTGGCCCTCGCGCTTGGCCTGGCGGCCAGCTTTGCGTTGGGCTACCGCGACGAGGGGCGCGGATCCATGCGCGGTGCCCCGCACTGCGAGTGTCCCCCACCGCCACCACCTCGCCAGGCCCTCGAGGCCGAGACCGCCGTATTCGACGGAACGGTGGCCCGGATCGCCCAGGAGGCGGGCGCGGGATCCGTTGGCTCACTCGCCGTGACCTTCGTCGTTCACACGCAGTGGAAAGGGGTGTCGCGAAGCCCCGTGACCTTGCGCACCCTCGACAGCGACACGGCCTGCGGTTATCGCTTCCGCTTGGGGCAGCGCTACCTGGTGTACGCCTCTGGCTCAGTTGATGACCTGAGGACCAGCACCTGCAGCCGCACCCGCCTCTACGATGCCGCCGAGGCGCGTGAGCTGGGCCCCAACGAGCCCCCCGCCGACGCCATCCCCCACCCCATCTGGTCGGCCCTGCCGCCGCTGGCCTGCCCGGACTGCGCCCCCTCGCTGCCGCCGCTGGAGGCCCTGGCCCAGGCGGACGCCGTCTGGCACGGGCAGCCGCTGTCCATCGCGGACCTCGGCCCCGCCGAGAGGCACGACCACCAGGTGGTCTACCGCAACCTGGGCTGGTGGAAGGGCGATGCGGCGCCTACCGTATCGGTGCGGATCCCCTACAGTGTCTTTGCCTGCGATCCCTGGCTGTGGATGCAGGACCGGGCGCCGGGCCTGCCCTCCTGGCGCGAGCACCTGGTCTTCGCGATGCGCGCCCCCGGCGGCGGCTGGGAGCTGCGGCTCTGCGGGCAGACGCGCTTCTACGATGCGGCGGAGGCGGCCATGCTGGGTCCGCCGAAGCCGTCGGCGACGTCGGAGCCCTCCGTCAGCCCGACCGTCGCCGCCACCGAGCCGCCGACGGGGACGGTCGTCGCTCCGACCGAGCCGGGCACGACCGAGACTGTCCCCCCACCCACCGAGACCGTCCCTCCACCCACCGAACCGGCGTCCAGCGCGACCGCCACGGCCAGCCCCGCGGCCGCCACCCCGACCCCGCCCGGCGAGCGGACCGCGACGCCCGTGGTCTGCCCCACCATGGAATGCCCCGGCTGCCCCGGGCCGCGCCCCGTCCGCGACTGGCTGGACGAGGCCGACGCGGTCTTCCTCGGCCGGGTCCGGGGGGTGGTCAGGGTCGGCTGCGACCACCGGGTCGCCTTCCAGGTGCTCGAGCGCTTCAAGGGCCCGCTCGGCGCGCAGGCCGAGGTCTTCGTCGGCATGATGTCCTGGCAGTGCATGCGGCGCTACGAAGCGGGGGCGGTCGACGTCGTCTTCGCGCGCGCCGGCGGACCGGACGGGCTGCTGCAGATCCCGATGTGCTTCGGGATCACCGACGGCGATGCCCTGGCGGAGCTGCGGGCTCTGGGCACGCCGGCGCCGGGGCCGGACCTGCTGCTGCTTCCGCGGCTCACCCGGCCCTGACGCCCGGGCCTCGCGTCGTCGGGTGGCCCCTTTGGCCGCCCCGGTTGGATGCGATAGCCCTGGAGCGCCTGGACCCCGCCGCCCACCCTCGCGCATAATTGCCCGCCCGCCGGCCGCCCGCATCCGCGAGGCACCGGCGGGTGCCGCGGCCGCCCAGCGGCAGCCGCCCCGCTTCCCCCGCGCAGCCCAGGAGCCCATCGGCCATGCCCAAGCGACGCCCTGCCACGGACCCCCTCGCCGGTCTCGGTCTCAGCGCCCAGGAGGTGCTGGACGATTACCGCCTGGGCTGGCGCAGCCGGCACGCGTCGCTGATCGGGCGGCGGGAGGTCATGGCCGGCAAGGCCAAGTTCGGCATCTTCGGGGACGGCAAGGAGGTGGCCCAGCTGGCCATGGCCCGGGCCTGGCGGCCGGGGGACTGGCGCTCCGGCTACTACCGCGACCAGACCCTGATCTTCGCCCTGGGCATCCACAGCCTGCAGGAGTTCTTTGCCCAGCTCTACGCCCATCCCGACGAGCGGGCCGACCCCGCCTCGGGCGGCCGGGCCATGGACGCCCACTTCGGTTCGCGGCTGCTGGACGACGAGGGGCGCTGGCTGTCCCAGAGCGATCGCTACAACTGCAGCTCGGACGTCTCGCCCACCGGCAGCCAGATGCCGCGCCTGGTCGGCCTGGCCTACGCCTCCCGCCTCTACCGCGAGCTGCCCGAACTGGCCCAGCTTAGCCAGTTCTCCCGCGGCGGGCAGGAGGTGGCCTGGGGCACCATCGGCAACGCCACCTGCGCCGAAGGCCTGTTCTGGGAGTCGGTGGACGCCATCGGCGTCCTGCGCTGCCCCGCCGTCATCGCCATCTGGGACGACGGCTACGGTATCTCCGTGGGCAACGAGGTCCAGCACACCAAGGGCGACGTGGGCCTGCTTCTGGAGGGGTTCCGCCGGGCGCCCGGGAGCCTGGAGGGTTACGAGATCCGGCGGGTGAAGGGCTGGGACTACGCCGACTGCCTGAAGGCCTTCCGCGAGGTGGCCCAGGTGGCCCGCGACCAGCACGTGCCCGGCATCGTCCACGTCACCGAGCTGGGCCAGCCCCAGGGCCACAGCACCTCCGGCAGCCACGAGCGCTACAAGAGCAAGGAGCGCCTGGACTGGGAGGCCGAGTACGACGGCCTGCGGCAGATGCGGCTCTGGCTGCTCGAGGCGGGCCTGGCCACCGAGGCGGCGCTCGACGCCATCGAGCGCGAGGAGCGCCTCCTGGTCGAAGGCCAGCGCGAGGCCGCCTGGGAGGCCTTCGCGACGCCGCTGCGCCAGGACCGCGACGAGCTCGTGGACCTCCTGGCCGAGGTCGGGGCGACCGGGCCGGCCGGGGCAGCCCTGCGCGCCCTGGGCGATGAGCTGGCGGGCCACGATGCCCCCCCGCGCGAGCTGCTCCTGGGGGCCCTGCGTCGGGCCCAGGTGGCCGTACGCGGCTTCGGCCTGCCGGAGGCCGAGCTGCTGCGCCGCTGGAAGGCCGCTCAGCTCGAGGCCAACCGCGGTCGTTACAGCTCGCACCTCCACGTCCAGGGACCTGCGTCGCCCCTCCACCTGGCGACGGTCGCTCCCCGCTATGCCGCCGATGCCCCCGTTCTCAACGGCTTCGAGGTCATCAACGCCGCCTTCGACGCCATCCTGGCGAGGGATCCGCGCGTCCTGGCCTTCGGCGAGGACCTGGGCCGGATCGGCGATGTCAACCAGGGCTTTCGCGGCCTGCAGGAGAAGTACGGGCCGCTCAGGGTGGCCGACACCGGCATCCGCGAAGCCACCATCCTGGGACAGGCCATCGGCCTGGCCATGCGGGGGCTCAGGCCCATCGCCGAGATCCAGTACCTGGACTACATCCTCTATGCCCTGCAGCTCATGAGCGACGACCTGGCCACGCTCCACTGGCGCACGAAGGGCGGTCAGAAGGCCCCCGTCATCGTGCGCACACGGGGGCATCGGCTGGAGGGCATCTGGCACAGCGGCTCGCCCATGGCCGGCATCCTGAACCTCGTCCAGGGCATCCACGTCCTGGTCCCGCGGGACCTGACCCGTGCCGCCGCCTGCTACAACACCCTCCTGGCCGGGGACGATCCCGGCCTGGTGGTCGAGGTGCTCAGCGGCTACCGCCTCAAGGAGCGCCTGCCGGAGAACATCGGCGACATCCGCCTGGCCCTCGGCGAGCCCGAGATCCTGCGCGAAGGCCGGGACCTGACCCTGGCCACCTACGGCGCCTGCTGCCGCCTGGCCCAGTCGGCCTGCGATGTCCTCGCCGGCCTGGGGGTGCAGGTGGAGCTGATCGACGTGCAGAGCCTGCTGCCCTTCGATCGTCCCGGGACCATCGGCGCCTCGGTCGCCAAGACCGGGCGGGTGCTCTTCCTGGACGAGGACGTGCCCGGCGGCACCACCGCCTACATGATGCAGCAGGTCCTGGAGGTCCAGGGCGCCTTCTGCCACCTGGACGCCCCCCCGCGCAGCCTGAGCGCCCAGCCCCACCGCCCGGCCTATGGCTCGGACGGCGACTACTTCTCCAAGCCCAACGTCGAGGCCATCATCGACGCCTGCCTCGACCTGATGAACGAAGTGGACCCCGAGGAGTATCCGCTGCTCTGAAGCGAGGCCCTCGCCGGTCCGGGCTCGACGCGCCCGTCAGCTCGGGCCCGGCCCTTCCGCAGCAGGGCCGCGGCGGGGCCCAGTGGCGAGGACCTCTTCAATGGTCTGGACGAAGCGGCCCACCTCGATGGGCTTGCGGATGTAGGCATCGTAGCTGTGGCCCAGGAGCATGTCCTGGTCCCAAGCGGTGACCGCCACCAGGGGCACATCGGCCATCGACGGGTCCTGGCGCAGGGCCAGGGCCACCTGCATGCCCTCGATCCCCGGCAGGCCCATGTCGAAAAGGACGATGTCCGGCCGGTACTGGAGGGCCATCGCCAGCCCCTCCTCCCCGTCGCGGGCGTGCATCAGTCGGAAGCGGGTCCCGTCCAGGACGCGCTGGATGAGCCGGGCGTGGTCGGGCTGGTCCTCGATCAACAGGACCAGGGAACCCGTCTGCCCCCGCGCCGGTCCGTCGGCAACGCTGTCGGCCTCGCCCCCGCCGGCCGGCAGGCTCTCTCGGGGCTGGCTGCTCATGGCCCCGGTCAGAGCTCCATGGCGATCTGGCGCCGCCGCTCCTCGGCCAGCTCCTTGCTGAGGCGCAACTGGTCGATCTCCTCGGCCAGCACCTCCAGGTCCGCGAAACGGCGGTAGACCGAGGCGAAGCGCACGTAGGCCACGTCGTCCAATTGCCTGAGGCGCCGCATCACCTGCTCCCCGATCAGCTCCGACGGCACCTCCGTGCGGCCCAAGCGGTACAGGGAGGCCTCGATGTCGCTCGCGATCTGCTCCAGGGTGTCCACCGAGACCGGCCGCTTGGCGCAGGCCAGTCGCATGCTGGCGATGAGCTTGTCACGGTTGAAGTCCTCGCGCCGGCCGTCGGACTTGACGATCTGCAGGTTGGTTGCCGCGATCCGCTCGTAGGTGGTGAAGCGCTGCCCGCAGTCGTCGCATTCGCGCCGACGGCGGATGGACACCGCCACCTCGCGGGTGTCGACGACATGGCTGCTGCCTTGGCAGTAGGGGCACTTCATGCAGGGGGCTCTCTTCGGGGCTGCGGCCGGCCGGCCGGCATTCTAGACGAGGCGTCGGGGAGGCGTCAATCGCCGCATGCGATCACTGGCAGCGCGGCGGCTCTCCTGCAGCGGCACCGGGCGGTGGATGCCAAGCAGGGCCGGCCCGCGGGCCGGCCCTGACTCGTGGCGTGACGTCGTTCGATTCAGCGGTTGCGCAGGAAGGCCGGGATCTCCAGGTCGTCGTGGTTGTCGCGCGGGCGGCGGCGCGGCAGCTCGAGGATGTTGGAGGGGCGGCTCTCCGGAGCGGTCGCCGCCGTGCCGCTGAGGCCGGGGCGCTGGACGGGCTGGCGCCGTGCCTGGGCCTTGAACCCCGTCGCGATGACGGTGATGCGCAGCTCGTCGGTCATCGTCGGGTCCAGGACGGCGCCGAAGATGATGTTGGCCTCGTTGTCCACCGTGCGGCGGATGATGTCGGCAGCCTCGTTGATCTCCTGCAAGGTCATGTCCATGCCGCCGGTCACGTTGAAGAGAACGCCGGTGGCGCCGTCGACCGTGATGTCAAGGAGCGGGCTGGAGATGGCCGACATGGCCGCGTCCACCGCGCGCGACTCGCCCCGGGCGCGGCCGACGCTCATCAGGGCGGCGCCGCCGTTCTCCATGATGGTGCGCACGTCGGCGAAGTCCAGGTTGATCAGCCCCGGCACCGTGATCAGCTCCGAGATGCCCTGGATGCCCTGGAAGAGCACCTCGTCGGCCTTGCGGAACGCTTCGTGGAAGGTCAGGCGCTTGTCGCCGAGGCTGAGCAGGCGGTCGTTGGGGATGACGATCAGGGTGTCCACGTTGTCCGCGAGGCGCTGCAGGCCCTTTTCGGCCGACTGCGAGCGCGGCGCCCCCTCGAAGACGAAGGGCTTGGTCACCACGCCGATGGTCAGGGCGCCCGAGCGCCGGGCGATCTCGGCCACCACGGGCGCCGCGCCCGTGCCCGTGCCGCCGCCCATGCCCGCCGTCACGAAGACCATGTCGGCGCCCTCCAGCGAGAGCTCCAACTCATCGCGGCTCTCTTCGGCCGCGCGCTCGCCCATCTCCGACCGACCGCCGGCGCCGAGGCCCTTGGTCAGCTTGCCGCCGATCTGGATCCGCTGGCCGGCCTGACTCAGCTGCAGGGCCTGAGCATCGGTGTTCACGGCGATGAACTCGACACCGCTCAGGCCTTCGGCGATCATGCGGTTGACGGCATTCGAGCCGCCCCCGCCGACGCCGATCACCTTGATCGTGGCCAGGCCATCGGGTTCGATCGGATAATGCATGGTTCACCTTCCTGAATCTGGGAGCGATGACGGGCAATTCGGGCCCCTCGGACAGGGCTGATGCTTGTCGGATCCGTGGACAGGGCCGGAGGCTCGCGGTGGCCCTCGTTTGGGATTAGTGCAATATTAACCCCGGAGCTCGCGCCTGCGGATATGAATCGGATGCGATCTCCATATAGGTTTCATGCTGAACCCTTTGCCGGGCGGATCGTACCACCGCGATCGACCATAAGCAAGACGCGTGCCAGAGACGGCGGCGGGTCGGCCCAAGGGTGCTGCGGGAAGCCCAGGACCCGCCGTCCTGCCTGGCCGACGTGTCAAGCGCCCCGGCGTTCCTCGGCCGGGAGGAAGGCCGCCTTGGCCCAGGCGAGGGCTTTTTCCACACCGCTGCGGGTAGGGTTCCCCGCCGCCTCGCCCTGGGGGGCGATCATCGCCGCATCGACCACGGCGCGCGCCTGCCAGTGCAAGAGCCCCACCGCTGCGGCATGGGCCGGCCCGCGGGCCGCTTCGCCCAGGCCGAGCACCTCCTGGGGGCGACCCACGCGCACCGGCAGCTGCCAGCGCTCGTGCAGGCGGCGCGGCAGCCCGCCCAGCTCGGTGGCGCCGCCGCAGAGGACGGCCCCGGCGGGCAGGCGGTCCAGGAGCTCCGCTGCGGCCAGGTGGTCGAAGACCAGGCGGCCCAGCTCGTCGGCGCGCGCGGCCAGGACCTCAGCCACGTGCTGGCGCGTGGTCTGGCGCTTCAGGCTCTCGCCGAAGGGCTGGATCTCGATGGCCTGGGCCTCGTCGTCCAGTTCCGGGAGGACGTGGCCGTAGGTGTCCTTGATGCGCTCGGCCTGCTCCAAGGGGGTCTGCAACAGGACCGCCAGGTCGTTGGTCATGTGCCGCCCGCCCACGGGGATCACCGCGCTGTCGATCAGGCTGCCGCCGCGGTAACAGGCCAGGCCGGAGACCGAGGCGCCCAGGTCCAGGACAAAGGCGCCCAGCTCCCGCTCGTCGCGGGTGAGCGAGGCCTCGGCGGCGGCGAGGGTCGAGAAGACCAGGGCCTGGGGCTTGACCTCGGCCAGCTGCAGGCAGCGGCGGATGTTGGCCAGGGCCGAGGCCGAGGCGGTCACCAGGTGCACCTCGGCCTCGAGGCGGTGGCCCTCCATGCCCAAGGGCGAACGCAGGGGGCCGCCGTCATCGATGGTGTAGCGGCTGGGCAGCACATGCAGGACCTCGCGGCCCGGTTCCAGGGCCACCGCGCCGGCGAGCTCCAGCAGGCGCGCCACGTCGCCGTGGGTCACCGGTCGGGGCCGGCGTCCCAGCGGAACCTGGGCCAGGTTGCTCTGGCCTTCCAGGTGGGTGCCCGTGATGCCGACCACCGCCCGCTCGACCCGGCAGCCGGCCACGCGCTCCGCCCGCTCGATGCTGGCGGCAATGGCGCCGGCGGCATCGTCCACGTGGACCACCTCGCCGCGGCGGATGCCCTCGGCCGGCGCATGGCCCATCCCGTGGATGCGGACGCCGCCGCCCGGCAGGGCCTCGCCGATCAGGGTGCAGATCTTGTGCGAACCGATGTCGATGCTGACCAGGGGGTTCATGGGCCTTCCTTCGCCGGAAATGGGGAGCGGTGGGGAGCGACTAGCGGAAATAGGGACGGCTGGGATAGCGGAGGTCCAGCAGGCGAACCGCGGTGCCCGAGCGGGCCAACGCCGCGCGCTCGGCCTCGAGGAGCAGCGCCTGCTGCTCGGCCAGGCTGCTCTCGAGACCCAGCCAGACCTCCCAACCTTCGGGAGCCCGGGCCACGAAGCCGGCGTCGGGCCGCAGCTCCAAGGGGCCGAAGCGCTCGGCGAAGGCGAGTGCCTGGGCCACGAGGGGCGCCGGCAGGCAGTCGATCTGGCCGGCCGACCGGCCCGTCCTGTCGACCACCAGCGGCAGGCCCAGGTCCTGCTCGGAAGGGAGGCGCAGGCCGCCCCCGGCATCCACGGCCTGACGCCGTTCACCGTCCTGCCAGAGGAGCACGGGGGGGCGTTCCAGCACGGTCAGGACGGCCAGGCGGGGCAGGCGCAGCTCGAGCGCAGCCGCGGCGAGGCCGGGCAGGGCGGCCACCCGCCGGGCGCTGTCCTGCGGGTTGACGAGAAAGACGGAGCGCCCCACCAGGCCGCTCCGCTGGACCAGGGCATCGCGGCCCAGGCCCTGCAGCCCGTCCACCTGGACCGCCTGGATCCGGAAGCGCGGCGCCAGGAGCAGGTAGGGCAGCAGCAGGAGGAGGAGGCCGCTGCTGGCGGCGGCGGCCACGCGGCTGGGGGCCTGGCGGGTGGCCAGGCGCAGGAGGTCGGCCGTGAGGGACAGGCGATCGGGGCGGGGAGCCGGGCGCGGCGCCTCCAGCCAGCCTTCGGGCAGGGTGCCCAGGTCGGCGTCCTCGCCGCGCCGCTGGCGCCAGTCACGCACCAGCTGCTGGCGGCGCCTATGAGGCTTGCGCAGCATCGTCCACTCCCATCACCTCGATCTCGGTCTCCAGGCGGAGGCCGCTTCGTGCTTCCACCGCGGCACGGGCGTCTGCGAGCAGGGCCAGCACCTCGGCGGCTCGGGCCGCGCCGCGGTTGACGATGAAGTTGGCGTGTTGGGTCGACACCTCGGCATCGCCACGCCGTCGGCCCTTGATGCCGGCGGCCTCGATCAGGCGGCCGGCGAAGTCCTGAGGCGGGTTCTTGAACACCGATCCGACGCTTGGGAGGCGGGGCTGGGTGGTCCGGCGATGCCTCTGGTAGCCCTCGATGCGGGCCTGGATGGCCGCCGGCTCGTCCCGCCGCAGCCGCAGCCGGACCGTCAGCACCACCTGGTCATGCCTGTCCTTGAGCATCGAGCCCCGGTAGCGCATGGCCAGCGCCGCCGGCGACGACCAGGAGCAGCGCCCCTCCCGATCGGCCAGTTCGACGGCTTCCAGGCTGTCGGCCATCTCCCAGCCATGGGCACCGGCATTGGTGACCACCGCCGCGCCGACGCTGCCGGGGATGCCGACCCCGGCTTCCAGGCCCGCCCACCCTTCCCGGGCCAGGCTGGAGGCGAGGGCGGCCAGGGTGACCCCGGACTCGGCCTCCACCCAGGCCGCCTGTGGGTCCTCCGGCGTGGCCCGGAGCTGCCAGCCCTCGCAGCGGTTGAGCAGGACCAGGCCCGGCAGGCCGCCGTCGCGCACCAGCACGTTGCTGCCTCGGCCCAGGATGGTCACGGGCAGGCCCTTGGCCTGGGCCAAGGTCCACCAGCCCAAGAGGTCCGCCCTCTGCCGCAGCCGGAGCAGCAGGCCGGCCGGGCCGCCCACGCGGATCGAGCAATGCTCGGCCAGGCGCGCGGACCCCAGGTCGTCACCCTGCAATCCCCCGAGGCGGCCTTCCCGCAGCAGCTCGGCCAGGTCGGTCGCGAGCCCGGTGGTCGCTGCGCCGCTCCGCCCGCCCCTGCCGGCTGCGGTGCTCTGCGGGCCGCTGCCGGCCGGCGCCCGGCTCAGGCTCGCCAGGGCGGCCCGGGTGGCGGCCTGCACCTGCCCGGCGCCCATGAAGAGGAGGACCGCGCGGCCCCCCAGCTCCTCGGCCAGGGCGAGGGCGCGCCGGCCGCCGGCGACCAGGTCCGGCGCGACCTCGACTCCGGGCAGGCCCTGGGCCAGGGTAGCGGCGTCGATGCCCGGGATGGGCTCTTCCCGGGCCGCGTAGATGGGCAGCACGATGGCCCGGTCGGCCTCGGTCATGGCCGCGCGGAACTCCGGCAGGAGGCTGGCCACCCGGCTGTAGGTGTGCGGCTCCACGACGGCGACGACCGGCCGCCCGGGGTAGCGCTGGCGCGCCGCGGCGATGGTGGCGCGCAGTTCGGTGGGGTGGTGGGCGTAGTCGTCGACCAGGGCCAGCCCATCCTGGTCGTACTGCAGCTCGAAGCGGCGTCCGATGCCCCGGAAGCCGGCCAGGGCGGAGGCCGCATGGCCGCGGTCGACGCCCAGCAGGTCGGCGGCGGCGATCACCGCCAGGGCGTTGGCCACGTTGTGCCGCCCGCTGAGGCGGATCGTCCACTCGCCCGCGTCCTCGCCGTCGATCCGCACCGCGAAGCGACTGCCCTCGGGCCCGCTCTCCAGCACGGACGCGGTCCAGCTGGGGCGGCAGCCGGGCGCGGCGGCATCGCCCTCGACCAGGAAGGCGCGGCGTTCGGCCGCCTGGCCTTCGGTCGCCGCCCATGCCTCGGCCGAGGCACCGTTGACCAGCAGCCATCCCTCCGGTGGGACCCGCGCGGCAAAGTCCGCGAAGGCCTCCCGCACCGCCGCCAGGTCAGGGTAGATGTCCGGATGGTCGTGTTCCAGGTTGAGGATCACGGCCAGCCGCGGGTGCCCGTGCAGGAAGCTGCGGTCGTACTCGTCGGCCTCCAGCACCAGGTGCGGCCCCTGGCCCAGGCGGGCGTTGCTTCCCAGGTCAGGCACCTCGGCCCCCACGAACCAGGAGGGTTGCAGTCCGGCCGAAGCCAGCACCCAGGCCATGAGCGCCGACGTGGTCGACTTGCCGTGGGTCCCGGCGACGGCGATGCCCTGGCGTTGGTCCAGCAAGGCACCCAGGATGGGCGCGCGCTTGGCCAGGGGCAGGCCGCGCTCACGGGCCGCCGCCAGCTCCGGATGGTCCCAGGGGACCGCGGGACTGTAGACCACCAGGCGACAGGCGGACGGAATCCGGTCGGCGCCGTGTGCGGCCCAGACCCGCAGGCCTTCGGCCGCCAGCGCGTCGAGCACCGGCCCGCCCTGCCGGTCCGTGCCGCTGACCTCGAGGCCGGCCTGCTTCAGGGCGCGGGCCAGTCCGCTCATCCCCGCGCCGCCGATGCCCACCAGGTGGACCGAATCACCGGCATGCAGGGACGGCAGGTCAGGGCTCGCGGGCCAGACGGCCAGGGGTGCGCGCATCAGCGGCGCACCTTGAGGAAGAGGAGGCCCAGGAGCGCCATTCCCAGCACCCAGGTGCGATGGTCCGCGGGAATGACCGCGAAGGGAGTCAGGGCGACGAGGCGGGTGGCGGCAGCGGACAGCGGGCCCTGGAACTGGCCGAGGCTGGACTGGGGATAGTTGAAGCGGTCCATGAAGTACCACCAGCTTCCCACCACCAGCCAGCCGTTGAAGAGGGCGATGATGATGTCGATCGCGCGGCCCGACAGAGGGCTGGGCGGCCAGGTTCCGGAGTACACAAAGGTCTCACCGGCATACATCATGGTCACCACGGCCACGATCATCAGGGTATAGGTGGTGAAGTAGATGAGGTCCAGGCCCAGGTCAACCTGGAGAGCCGAGCTGACCTTGGCCGAGATCGACTCGACCATGCCCCCCGCGAGGTGGAAGAAGAAGAGCATGCCCACGAAGCCGATCGTGGCGCCGAGCTCCAGCGGGAAGCGCCGGGCGACGCCGACGATGGCGAAGATCAGCCACAGGGTGAGCATGTAGGTTTCGATGGGGACCATCAGCCGTACCGTTTCGTGAAGCCTTTGGGGCCCAGGGCCCGCCAGCCGAAAATGATGACCGCCGCCACCAGCAGCAGGCCGGCCATCGGCCCCAGCATCTGGATCCAGTGCAGGGCCACTTCCCCGGGGGCCAGCAGGTTGATCTGGGACTGTGGGAGGATGCGGGAGAGCATGAAGACACCGACGATGTAGCCGGTGACCGCGGCGACCACCGCCCCGATCAAACGCTCGACGAAGTTCGGTTCGGCCTGGCGGCGGGTGGCGGCATAGATGGCCACCAGGGCCAGGGCGAAGGCCAGCATCTGCGCCATGCGCAGGCCGCCGCCGGCGGCGGGGACCAGGGGAGCCAGGCCCGAGGCTTCGCTCCAGGCCTGGCCGGGATTGTCGGCCATGACCCCGCGCTTCAGCACCCCGAAGTTGAAGAGCTTCCAGGCCAGGTTGACCACCCGGTCGACGAGGTGCCAGGCGCGGCCGATGGCCACGTAGGCCACGGCAGTCCAGAAGAGCGCCGGGATCTCACGCCGCGAGCCGCGGAAGAGGCCGATGCAGGCGAAGATGGCCGACATCAGGAGGAGGAGCATGCCCAGGTCGGTCCCGTCGCCCGGCAGGGTGCCGCTGACGGGTTCGGTGACCGTGCCGCTGCCCGTTCCGGTCGCCGGCCATCCCGGAGCCGCGGTGGCCACCGGGACTGCCGGGACCGTCGCCGCGCCGGGCAGGGCGGCGCCGCGGGCGGGCAGGGCCCAGGCCTGGCGGATGCCGGCGAACGCCAGCAGCAGTCCCAGGGCCAGGGCCAGGTGCGCGCGGGCCCGGCGACCGGCAGAAGCCGGCATGGCCCGGGCGCCGCCGCCGGGCAAAGGTCCGGCTCGATCGTCACGCCTGTTCATCGTCCAGCTCCTCCCGAAGGGGGCCATGGGGCCGCGCCACGCCGGTCTCGATCATCGTCCAGATGGCCTCGGCCGCCCCGGGGCGATCCAGGGCGCGGGCAGCCCGGCCCATCGCCGCCAGGGCCGCGGGCCGCTCCCACAGGCTCTGCACCGCCCTGCCCAGGCCGGCGGCGTCGCAGTCCGGGTCCGCGAGGATCTCGGCGGCCCCGGCAGCCGCCAGGTATTGCGCGTTGGGCCATTGGTGTCCGCCTGCGATCGGGAGGGGTACCAGGAGCGAAGGCAGGCCCATGGCCGGCAACTCGCCCAAGGTGGCCGCACCGGCGCGGCACACCACCAGATCGGCTGCTGCCAGGGCTGCCGCCATGTCCTGGCTGTCCAGGTAGGCATGCAGATGATACCGCGCCTGGAGGGCGGCCGGCAGGTCAGAGGCGCGCTCGGCCAGAGCGGCGTGGTCGGCCGCGCCGCAGATGTGCAGGATATGGCAGCCGGACAGCAGCCCGGGGGCCGCGCCGGCCAAGGCCAGGTTGATGCGCCGTGCTCCTTGGCTGCCGCCGAACACTAGGAGCAGGCGGTCCTCGGGCGTCAGCCCCAGACCCTGCCTGGCCGCGGCCCGATCGGCCTGGCGCAGGAGGGCGCGCACCGGGTAGCCCGTGAGCTCGGTCTTCGCCGGGGGCAGGGCGGCTGCCGCATCCGGCGCGGTGATGGCGATGCGCCGGGCCAGCGGGGCCAGGCTTCGGATGGCGCGCCCGGGACGCAGGTCCGGGAGGTAGATGAAGAGCGGCACCCGCCGCAGCCAGGCGCCCAGACCGACGGGCACCGAGACATAGCCCCCGGTGACCAGGAGCGCGTCGGGCCGCTCGCGGCCGGCCAGGCGCCAGGTCTGCCAGAGGCCGCGCAGCGCAAGGGCCAGGCCGGCGAGGCGACCGCGCGGACCCTTGCCCACCCAAGCGGCGGCGCTGACGGCAGCGAAGGCCAGGCCCTCCTGCCGGACGAGGGCCTCCTCCATGCTTCCGGAGCGGCCCAGCCAGAGGAAGCGGTGACGCTCAGGGGTCGCGGCGGCGCAGACGGTGAGCCCGGGATAGACGTGCCCGCCGCTGCCCCCGCCAGAAATCCATAGGTACATGGAGCTTGGCCTGACTGAAATCGCTGTGTTTGGAAATCCGCATCAGGATCCCGATGCCGAGGAGGGTGGTCACCAGGTTCGAGCCGCCATAGGAAATGAAGGGCAGCGAGATGCCGGTGGGGGGAATGCTGCCGGTGGCCACGCCCATGTTCAGCAGGGCCTGGGTGGCGATCCAGCAGGTGATGCCGGTGGCGAGCAGGCAGGAGAAGCGGTCCGGGGCCCCGGCGGCGATCTTGATGCCCCGCCAGACGAGGACACAGAAGAGGGCGAGGATCACCAGCGCCCCCAAGAGCCCCAACTCCTCGCCGACCACGGCGAAGATGGCATCGGTGTGCGCCGCCGGGAGGACCTCCTTCAGCGGCCCCCGCCCCAGGCCGAGGCCCTGCACGCCTCCCCCGATGAAGGACCTGAGGCTCAGGTCCACCTGGTAGCCATCGCCGAAGCGGTCGGCCTGAGGGTCCAGGTAGCCGCGGATGCGGGCCATTCGGTAGGGTTTGGCGTAGACCAGGAGCGCGGCCACCGCGCCGGCCAGGGTTCCGACCCCCATCATCTGGCCCAGGTGGGCGCCGGCGGTGAAGAACATCCAGCTGGCCACGAGGGCGATCAGGATGGCGGTCGAGAGGTGCCGCTCCATGACCACCAGGCCACAGACCAGTCCGATGACCAGGGAGAAGGGGATGAGCCCCATCGTCACGTCGCGGATGTCCTCTCGCTTGCTGCTGAGCCAGTCCGCGAGGTAGATGATGACCGCCAGCTTGGCGAGCTCGGAGGGTTGGATGGACCCTCCTCCCATGCTGCTGAAGACCCAGCGCTGGGCGCCGTTCGCCGTCTGGCCGAAGGGGAGCATCAGCAGCAGGAAGGCGATGCTGCCGACCAGGCCGACCACCGACCAGCGCCGCCACACGCGCAGGTCGATCGCCGACGCGATGGCGCAGGCGACCGATCCCACGAGGATCCAGGCCACCTGGCGCTTGAGGAAGGCCGCACCGTCCTCGAACTTGACGATGCCCAGCGGGGTGCTGGCGCTGTAGACGATGACCAGCCCGAGGGCCAGGAGGGCCGTGACCGAGCCGAGGAGCGCCCGGTCGATGCGCCGCCCGCGGGCCCCCGCCCTCGCCGCGGCGGGGGGGGCGGCGCCGGCCAGGGCGCTGTCCAGGGACGTGGCGACCCGAGGCGCCCGCCTGTCGCCGGGCCAGGTCTGATGATCGAAGCTCATGCGGCCGCCTTTCGCGGGGGCTGGAACAGGGCGTTCAAGCTGCGGCGGAAGGCCTCGCCCGGCGCGTCGTCCGTCGGATCGTCCGGCTCGCAGGCCGGGCTGAAGAGGACCGCCGCGCCGGCTTGCGCCAGGCTGTGTGCCGTGCCCACCGCGTCGTCCAGGTCGGCGCAGCGCACGACGAGCGTCCCTGTGCCCTTGAGCGAGGAGGCCAGCAAGGGCCCAGCGCTGCCGTAGAGGAGGACGGCGTCGACGTGGCGCTTGACCGCGTCACGCCAGCGATCCAGGGGCTGGCCGCCGTGCCGCCCGCCGGCGATCAGGATGACCCGCTCATCCGGCAGGCTGCACAGGGCCTGCGCCGTCAGGCCCGGCCGGGTGGACCGGCCGTCGGAGTACCAGCGTACCCGCTGGCGGGTGAGCACCCGCTGCAGGCGGTCCAGCCCGGGCTGGTAGGCCCCCAGCGTCCGCCTCAGGTCCTCCACCTCTGCGCCGGCGATGGCCGCGGCCGCGGCGGCCAGGAGCAGGTTGCTCTGGAAGGCCGGGCCTCGGAGCAAGGTCTGGTCCAGGCGGCAGACCCGACGCTCCACCTGCAGCTGCGGATCCACGAGGACCAGTTCATCGCCGCGGAGGAAGGCCATCCCGGTCTGGCTGCGGGATGACACCCGCACGGCGTCGACGCCGGCCTGGGCCAGCAGGGCCAGCACCCGCGCGTCGTCGGCGTTGGCCACCACGCAGCCCAGGACGCCGGCGGCAGCCTGGGTCAGGGCGTCGCCAAGGGCCCAGGGCGCCAGCTCCGGCGCCATCTCGTCGGCCGCCAGGCCCCCCAGCACCAGCATCGCCAGGCCCTTGCTGCTCTGGCGCAGGAGGCCGCCGCTCAGCTCGATCAGCACCCGGTCCTCGGGGCCCAGGCTGTCCATCTGGCCCAGGGCGGGCCCCAGACCCACGGCCGTACGGATGCCGCGGGCCCGGAGCATGGCGGCGATCAGGTCCATCGTCAGCTCGGGCTGCCCCGTGCCTCCGACGCCGATGACCGGGGCCGGGCAGTGGTTGAGGAGGCGACGCAGGGCGCCGCCGGCAGGGGCCATCAGGCGGTGGCCGAGGCTCAGGCTGTTGCTGCTGGGGCTCATGACGGTCATGGTGGGGCCTTGTGGGGGGTGTGGGGCGGGGAGGTTGCCTGTCACCGCTGGGCGCTGGGACAGGTCGGTGCTCAGCCGAGCCGGGGGTTCAGGACCCAGGCGAGGGCGGCGGCGAGAAGACCGGCTGTCCAGAAGGCCTTGACGACCCTTGGTTCCGACCAGCCGAGGGCTTCGAAGTGGTGGTGGAGGGGAGCCATCCGGAAGACCCGCCGGCCCGTCCCCGTGCGCAGGCGGGTCCACTTGAACCAGCCTACCTGGATGAGGTCGCTGAGGACCTCGGCGACAAAGACGGCGCCCAGGACGGGCAGCAGCAGCAGCTTGCCGCCCAGGAGCGCGCAGAGCGCCAGGAGCAGGCCCAGGCCCATCGAGGCCGTGTTGCCCATGAAGACCTTGGCCGGGTGGCGGTTGTGCAGCCAGAAGCCGGCGCAGACGCCCAGGGCCGCCGCGCTCAGCAGGGCGGGCAGGGGGGGGAGGCCCAGGGCCAGCAGGCCCCCGAAGGCAATGACGAGGAGGCCGGCGGCCAGGCCGTCGAGCCCATCGGAGAGGTTGACCCCATTGGCCGTCCCGATAAGGGCGACGAGGGCCAGGGTGGCGACGGCCACGGTCGGAAGGGCCGCGAGCGGGCCCCCGGTCGGTGCGATCCGAAGCCAGGCCCAGGTCAGCGCGAGCGCCGCGAGACCCTGCAGCGCGAACATCTGACGCGCCTTCAGCCCCACGCCCAGTTCCGTCCTGCCGCTTCGCCTTGCCAGGCCGGCCAGGTCATCCACCCAGCCCAGCCCTGCGAAGGCCAGGAGTCCGGCCAGAGCCAGGCCCGCTGCAGCGCGGTGAGGGCCGGCGAGCAGGACGAGGCAGACCAGGGCGACGAGGGCCAGCATGACGACCCCCCCCATGGTGGGGGTCCCGCTCTTGGCCTGGTGGCGCGGGCCGTCGGCGCGAATGGCCTTGCCGAACTGCCGAGCGGCCAGCCAGCGGATCAAGGGCGGCGTCAGGACGGCGCTCAGGGCGAAGCAGAGGCTGCCCAGTCCCAGCAGCTGCCAGGGCACGACGGGACCCATCATGGCGCCTCGCCCTCCAGGGGGCGATCGGGCGGGATCTGGAGGACCCGAACCGCCTGGCGCGCCACCTCGCCGAAGAGCGGGGCGGCCACCTCGCTGCCGCGCTGGCCGTCGGGGCGGTCGACCTTCGTGCAGATGGTCACCACCGGCCGGTCGACGGGCAGGAAGCCGCAGAAGGAGGCGATGGTCTCGTGGTCGTCGTAGCGGCCCAGCTCGCGATCGATCAACTCGGTGGTGCCCGTCTTCCCGGCCACGCTGTAGCCGGGGACGGCGGCCGCCGTGGCGTGGTTGTCCACCACGCTGCGCAACAGGCGTCGGAGCTGGGCGGCATTGGCGGCACTGATGACCTGCCGGCGCGCCTGAGGCTCGGTGAGCAGGCTGGGCCCTTCGGCCGGGATCCGCTCGGCCACCACGTAGGGGCGGAGCAGGACACCGTCATTGGCCACGGCATTGACGGCCGCCAGCACCTGCAAGGGCGTGGCCTCGATGCTGTGGCCGTAGCTGTTGGAGGCGAGGAAGCCGTCGTACCAGGCCTCGTCACCCGGATGGTGCACGGTGCCGGCATGTTCGCCGGCCAGGTCGCTGCCCGTCGACTGCCCGAAGCCGAAGGCGTCGACCGCGGCGTAGAAGGCGTCGGCCCCGGTCTGAAGGGCCACCCACACGGCGCCGACGTTCAGGCTGTCCTGCAGCATGCGCTCCATCGAGGTCCAGCCGTGGGCCAGGCGGTCCCAGTTGCGGACATCGAGGCCGGCCACGCTGATGATCCCGTCGTCCTGGTAATGGCTGTCGGCCTGGATGGCGCCGTTCTCCAGGCCGGCGGCGACGGTCAGGATCTTCATGACCGAGCCCGGCTCGTAGGGGACGGCCACCGCCGGATCGCGCAGGCGGTCCGCCTGGATCTGGCGAAGGTCGTTGGGATCGAAGGAAGGTTCGCTGACGGAGGCGAGCAGGGCGCCGCTCCGGCTGTCCATGATGAGCACCGTTCCGCCGCTGGCGCCCTGCTGCCGGATGGTCTCGCGCAGGGCGGCGGCGGCGCCTTGCTGCAACTCGCGGTCGATGGTCAGGCGCAGGTCCATGCCGGGCCGCGCCGGGCGGTAGCCGGCCAGTCCGCCCCCGAGCCCTCCGGTACGGCCGGGGGTGCCCTCCAGGATGGCGTCGAAGCCGGCCTCGACGCCATGGCTGCCGATCACCGGGGGGCCGTCCGGTCCCGCAGCGTCGTTGTTGACCAGCATGCCAAGAAGGGCGAGCGTGTCCGCCCCCAGGGGATAGGTGCGGCTGCGCTGCCTGTTGAACTCGACATGGTCGAGGGCCGGGTCGTCGGCCGCCTTGGCCTCGCGCAGGGCCATGGCCTCCTCCAGGCTCAGTCCGCGCACCAGGCCCACCCAGTCGACCTTGTAGGTCTCCTTCACCCGCCGGGCCTGATCGAGGATCGAGGCTGCGTCCGTGCCGAAGCGGGGCGCCACCCTTGCCGCCACATCGGCCAACTCCGCCGCGTTCAGCCCGGCGGTGTTGATGCCGGCATCGTAGACGAAGGTATCCCCCGCAAGCAGCGCGCCGCGGCGGTCCCAGATTCGGCCGCGACGGGCGTCGATGGGCTGCGCGGCCACCACGGCAGAGGCGCGGGCACGCTGCTCCGGCGACAGGGCGAGCTGGACCAGCCGCAACGCGACCAGGGCGGCCAAGGTGGCCAGGGCGATGCCCGTGATGGCCAGCCGCGGGTAGGCGGGGCCGCCGCCGGACCTCATCGGCCTTCGCCCGTCGGCAAGACGTCCGCACGGGCAGAGGCGGCCACCCCGAGATCGAGCAGCATGCCTCCGAAGTCCGGATCGTCGCCGGTCGGCAGGGCTTCCGCCGCCGCGCGACGGGTGGTCCCTAGGGCATGATCGACCTGCTCGACGACCGGCTGCCCCAAGGCCCGCGGGTCGGCCAGCCAGAGCTGCTGGGTGCTGCCCGGGACCGGCTGGAAGCCCATGGCGGCCGCCCGCTGGCGCAGCCGCGCCGGATCGCTGGCCCGGTTGTGCCGCAGCACCGCGATGATCCAGGCCTCCGACAGCTCCGTGCGGCGCCCCTCCAGGACGGCGATGCGCTGCCCGGCGGCCGTCAGGCGGCTGGACAGGCTGAGCCAGAGCAGGCTGGCGGCCAGCAGGCCGCAGGACAGGCCCAGCCATTGGGCCTTCGGCAAGGTCGGACCGACTCCGGAAGGATCACGCGACTCAGGCAGGGGCTGCTGATGGGGCATGTGAGGTCTCCTGTTGGCGGTCGGAACGGTGGACGCGAGCGGCAGGTGGGGACCGGCGATGGCGCGGGGCTAGGCGGCGGGTCTGAGTCCGAGGGACTCGGCGGCTCGGAGCTTCGCGCTCCGCGCACGCGGGTTGCGGGCGATCTCGGACGGGGACGGAAGGACAGGCCTGCTGCTGAGCAGGCGGACCCTGGGACGAGGCTCGCAGACGCAGACGCGCCGCCCGCTGGGGCAACTGCAGCCCTCCGCCAGGCGGCGCAGGGTCTGCTTGACGATGCGGTCTTCCAGCGAGTGAAAGCTGATCACAGCGAGGCGGCCGCCGCCCGCCAGTCGGTCGACGGCTTCTTCCAGGGCGGGCCCGATCTGCCCCAGCTCGTCGTTGACGGCGATGCGCAGGGCCTGGAAGGTGCGGGTGGCCGGGTGGATGCGTGCCGGACGCTCGCGGGGGGCGGGGACGGCCCGGGCCACCACCTGCGCCAGCTCGAGGCTCCGGACCAGGGGGCGGGCCTGGACGATGGCCCGGGCGATGCGCCGGCTGAAGGGCTCTTCCCCCAGGCGGTAGATCAGGTCCGCCAGGGTCTGTTCGGGCAGGTCGTTGACCAGGTCCGCCGCGCTCTCGGCCGCATCCGGCGAGAGGCGCATGTCCAGGGGGCCGTCCTGCTGGAAGCTCAGGCCGCGGGAGGGATCGTCCAGCTGGTCCGAGGAGATGCCCAGGTCGAAGAGGGCGCCCTCGAAGCGGGACGCGGCCTCGCCCGCCTCGGCGAGGAGGGTCGCCAGGTGGCCGAAACGACCCAGCAGCAGCCGCACCCTGGGTCCGTGGCCGGCCAGACGCCGAGCACAGCGCTCGAGGGCGGCCGGGTCCTGGTCCAAGCCCAGCAGGCGGCCGTCGGGACGCGTCGCCTCCAACCAGGCGGCCGCATGCCCGCCGCCGCCCACGGTGCAGTCGAGGAGGCGCTTGCCGGGAGCCGGCGCCAGGGCGGCCAGGACCTCGGCCGACATCACCGGCAGGTGGTGGCTGTCGCTGATCACAGGCCCAGCCCCAACTCGGACAGGGCGGCGGCGAACTCGGAGCCGCGGTTGCCCAGGTCGGCCGTCACCTCGTTCCAGCGCTTCTGGCTCCACAGCTCGACCCGGTTCTTGACCCCGACGACGATCACCGGCTCGTTCTCGGCCAACTCCGCATAGGCCCGGAGGGAGGGAGGGACCAGGAGGCGGCCCTGCTTGTCCACGGTGCCGTCGGTGCCGGAGTAGAGCAGTCGGTCCAACTGGCGGGCCGGCAGGCTGGTGATCACCGAACTCTCCAGCCGCGCCGTCAGCTGGTGCCAGGTGGCCTGGGTGAACATCCAGAGGCAGTTCTCCAGGCCGCGGGTCAAGAAGAAGCCCTGCTCGAAGGCGGCGCGATAGCGCGCCGGCAGGATCAAGCGGCCCTTCTCGTCCAAGCTGTGCTCGTGTTCGCCGTAGAACATCGTGCCGCGGATTCCTGGGGGTGACGGCCAAGGAGAGGGTTGGTTCCGCGAGAACTGTGGCTCCACAAATCCCCACAATTCTCCCCGATGCGGCCATTGTAATGGCCTTTCGCTCCCCGCGCAACCCCAGGACTCCCTCGAACGCGTGCATCGAGGCGTTAATTCGGCGCGAACGCGGCACCGGGCGGATTGACTTGGCCTTGCCGGAGGGTATAATCCGGCCATCATCAGAATGGATGTTCTGATGATGGCCTCCCAGGGGAGGCAAGCCACCCACGATTCGTCAACACAGAGGAGCAAGTCATGTATCAGAAGGTCGTCATCGTGGGCAATCTCGGGCGAGACCCCGAATTGCGCTACACCGCCACGGGAACGCCCGTGGCCAACTTCCCCGTCGCCACCAACCGCAAGTGGACCGACGCGGACGGCAACAGCAACGAGGAGACCACCTGGTTCCGGGTGTCGGTGTTCGGTCGCCAGGCCGAGATCTGCAACCAGTACCTGGAGAAGGGCCGCGTGGTGCTCTGCGAAGGTGAGATCCGCACCAGCCAGTACGAGCAGGACGGGCAGACGCGCTACAGCTGGGAGCTGCGGGCCGGTGCCGTCAAGTTCCTGGGCGGCGGCTCCGGCGAGCGCTCGCCGATTCCCGACTTCGCCGAGGGGCCCATGGAAGGCATGGCACCCGCTTCCGGGGGCCGTCGGGCGCCGGCAGCCCAGGTCTCGGAGGACGACATCCCCTTCTGAGCGCTGCGGTCTGAACCATCGCTGCGCCGGCCGCTTGCGGCGCCGGCGGATCGAGACGGTGGCTTGGGCTTCGGTTGGCATGAACCGCTGCCATGCAAGCCCCGTGCCACGGCGCTCGAACGGGTGGGCTGCGCGGGCTCGGCCCCTTCCAGCACGAGAAAACCCCCCAGCCGCGCATCTCGGCTGGGGGGTTTTCCTTGGCGGTGGGATCGAGCGGCGGTCAGGGTGTCGGGGCTGGCGCCTTCTCGGGCCTGGAGAGCTGGAAGGACACGATGCGGTTGTTCTTCGTGTCCGCCACATAGAGCCGACCGGCGTCGACGGTCATGCCGCCCGGCCCGTTGAAGGCCATCTCGTCGCTGCCGGGCTGACCGCCCATCTCCCAGAGCAGGCGCGGACGCTCGTTGCCGGATACGTCGAAGGCCTGCACCATGTGCCGCGTCACCTGGGCCACGTAGAGGACGTCGTCCGCCACCGCCAGGCCGCCCACCCGATACAGGGTCTCGTCGAGGTTGCCGTTGCCAAAGGCGTCGACGTAGGCGCCGGCGGGGTCGAAGCGCTGGATAAGGTAGTCGTCGCCCGCGCCCACGTAGAGCCGGCGAGAGGTGTCCAGGGCCAGGCTGCGGGGCGCGGTGAACTGACCGCGCTGCTCGCCGGGACCACCCACCGTGCGCTGGTGACTGCCGTCGGGACCGAAGACCTCTACCCGCCGGTTGCCGGTGTCCACCACGTAGAGCATCCCTGCGTCGTCGAAGGCAAGGTCGACGGGGCGCACCAACTGACCGCGGTCGCTCCCGACGGTCCCGATCTTGCGCTTCAGGCCCCCGTCCGCGCCGTAGACCTCTACCTGCGAACCGTTGCCGGCCACGTAGACGTCGCCGTCAGGCCCGACGGCCACCGCTTCGGCCCGCTTGATCTGGCCTTCGCCGATGCGGGCTTGGAAGCTGCCGTCCCGGCCGTAGCGGCTGAGGCCCGTGCTGTCGCAGACATAGAGGCCGCCCTGCCCGTCGGCGCTGATGTCGAAGGGCAGGATCATCTGTCCGGGATCCGTGCCGGCTTCGCCGAAGCTCTCCCAGCCACCGGGCAGCCGGGAGGTCAAGGCGGCCGTGGCCGACGCGGCGGCTGCAGCCGTCGGCAAGGGCGTGCCCTCGGCCACGGCCGCGTCGGGGGTTCCGGACGTGGGCTGGGGCTGGGGGGTGCAGGCCGCGAGGCCCGGTAGGAGGGCCAGACCCAAGAGGGCGATACGCGGGGATGCCGGAGACCTCATCGCATGATTGTCCTGGTGGGGGGACAGCTCAGGGCGCTGCCCGACGGAAACGGAGGAGCTGGCCTCGAGGCCGTTCGGCGGGCGATTATAGCGTCCGGCAGGTCCGCCGCCGGCGGGCGGCGGGAGCCTTGAAGTTCAGGGCGAGAGCCGGACGGCGGCCCCGCTGCGATGCTCCGCGGATGGGTACGGATCGACGCTTCCCCGCGGAGGGGTTCCGGATCCCGCGGGATCGAGCAACTCGAGAAGGCTGCGGATGACCTGGCAGTCCAAGCCCTCATGCCGACCGGCGCGGTCGATCAGGAAGGGATGCATGCCGGCCCCTCGGGCGCCCAGCACGTCCTTGCTGTAGGTGTCGCCCACGTACCAGCTGTCGCCGGGCGAACGGCCCAGGCGGGCCAAGGCCATGTGGAAGAGGCCGGGATCGGGCTTGCCCACTCCCAGGCGCGACGAGACGACCACGCTCTGGAAGTAGTCGTCGATCTCCAGGTGATGGAGCAGCCAGGGCAGGCTCTCCCCCCAGTCGGAGACGATGCCCAGGGGCAGCCCCTCGGCGCGCAGGCCTTCCAGGGTGGGCAGGACATCGGCGTAGAGGCCCCAATGAGCGGGGTCGGCGTAGGCCTCGTAGATGGCCTCCGCCAGGCCGGCCCTCCTGGTATCGCCGACCTGGGCCTCCAGGAGCGCGTCCAGGCCGGCCCGATAGCCGGCGGTGAAGAGGTCGCGGACCGCGCGCTCGTGGTGCCACCAGGGACCCACGTGCCAGCGCGACTCGATGAAGGCGTCGGCTCGCCGCATGGCTTGGTCGATGGCCGCCTCCGGCAGGTGCAGGCCCTCGCCCTCCAGGATGAGGGCTGTCATCGTGACCGTGCTCGTTCGACTGTAGAGCAGGGTCTGGCCGGCATCGAAGAGCAGGCAGCCGGGGCGCATGCCCGGGACCGGGCCGGCGGCGCTCACGCGGTGGCGTCCAGGACCACCACCTGGGTGTCCTCGGGCAGGTTGCCGGCCTGGACCAGGAGCTGGGCGCGCGGCTCCGTGGCGGAAGCGCCCACCGCGTCGAGGAAGCGGCGCAGGCGCTCGGCCGCGTCGGCCCCATCGGCCAAGGGCACGACGATGGCGGGCTGGAGCAGGCCCATCCACTCCTGGGCCGTGGACGCCGTGATGCCGTCCAAGGGCAGTACCAGGACATCCACCGCCCCCAGCTCGTCCACTTGGATCTGGCTGGGCCTGTGGGCGGCGGCGCCCGCGTGCAGCACGTTGACGCCTTCGATGTTGACGTTGAAGAGGGTCTCCGGCTGGTCGACGCCCCCGCTGGCGATCCCGATCGCGAAGACCTCGTCCACTTCGTACTCGCCGGGCGAGGCCAGGATGAAGTTGCCGTCCGGTCCTCGGCCCGTCGTCAGGCCGGTCGCGCGGCTGACCGTCAGGAGGCCGCGCTCGCGCTGCGGCAACTGCTCCACGGGCCCGTCCATGATGACCCGCCCACGTTGGCCGCTGAGCCGTACGGCCCTGCCGCCCAACCACTTGAGTTCCATGTCTTCACTCCGGTGTCGACGGGGCCGATCAGCCCTCGCCGCTGTTGCCTTCGGCCATGAGGTCCTTGAGATCCTCGATGTAGATCACGATCTCTGCGGCCGCCCGCTGCTCGCCCAGCCATTCGAGAACCCGCTTCTCCTTGAGCGCGAACTGCTGCTCCTCGTTGAGCTTGCGGGCCTGGTCCCTGTCCAGGACCTCCACGATGTGGTAGCCGAGATCGGACCTGACCACCGCAGACCGCTCGCCGACCTGGAGGCCGAAGACCACGTCCTCCAATTCGGGGCTGAGGAGGCTGCCCCGCGTGATCCAGTCCAGATCCCCGCCGCGGTCCTTGGTGCTGCCGTCCTCCGAGACCTCGGCGGCCAGGTCGCCGAAGTCCTCACCGGCGGCCAGGCGGTCCAGGGCCTGCTGGCAGTCGGCCTCGCTCTGGCAGAAGATCTGGCGGGCGTGGACGAACTCCGCGGTATCGGCCAGGTCGGCCGTCACCTCGTCGAGCACCCTGCGTCCGAGCATCGCCGCGCGTTCCATGGCCATCCAGGCGTCCTTGCTGGTGTTCGTCTCGGCCAGCTTGCGCGCGAAGGCCGCCTGCCCGCCCACCTCCTCGATGAGCTTCTTGGTCTCGGTCGCCAGCTCCTCGTCGCTGACGGCAATGCCCATCGATGTGGCCGCCTGCTCGATCAAGGCCTGGTCGATCATGTCCCGGAGGACCTGCCGGCGGAAGAAGAGGAGCTTCTGCTGCCCCTCTTCGGTGTTCGGGTCGATGCCGCCCTGCTCAACGTGGTAGCTCTGGGTGTCGAAGGCCTGGCGCTGGAACTCGGCCAAGGGAATCGAGATGCCGTTGACCTGGGCCACGGCGTCGGACGGCGTGACCGCCGGCGCGGCGCCATCGCCTTCCGTCCCGGAGGCCGACTCCTCAGTGGTCGAGGCCTGGCCGCTCTCGCCCGCCGAGGCCTGCTCGTCGGTCGACGAGCTGTCCACCTGGTCCCCGGCTTCCGAACCCGCCGGGGCCTCCAACTGCTTGCAGGCGCTCACGGTCAGGGCGCAGAGCGCCAGCAGGGCCAGGCCCCGGCGGCGGGGCGTCGAACAGCGAAGCGTGGATCCGAAGGTCATGGTGGGGCTCCGATTCGGGGAGAGTGGAGTGTAGAGGCTTCCGGCGCGGACAAGCAAGAAGCGGGCCAGCATCGAGGTCGGGCGACGCTCAGGCCCGGCGCCGCCAGCGGCGCCAGGTCAGCCGGCCGGAAGCGCGCAGGAGCGCTGCCCTGGCCTGCCGCCAGGCCCGTTCCAAGGCGCCACCGCTCGAGGCTTCGGCGCGCCCGTAGCGCTCTCTGGCAAAACCCTCCACGATCGTGGAAACATCCCCCTGGCCCTGCGGAAAAGCCCGCTGCAGCCGGGCCTCGAACTCAGCCGGTGTGTCGGCGGGGCGGCGGCCCAGCCCCAGCCAGCGGGCCAGACGGCTGAGGCGGGCGAAGGCGCCGGCCGCCGGGCCCAGGCCGCGGAGGGGGCGCTCCAGCCAGGCCCACTGCAGCAGCCAGGCCATGGCCAACAGCCCGGCCAGGCCGCCGAGCAGCCGCCACGGCACCTGGAATCCCGACCCGCTCGGCGCCGCCGCTGAGCCCGTCTCGTCGGGCGCTGCCCCGGCGCCGGCGGGATCCTCAGAGGGCCCTTCTTCCTCGGGCCGCTGCACCTCGCGCTGCGGACGGTCCTCCTCCCCCGTGGCGGACGCGCCAGGCAGTTCGCCCGGCTCCTCGGCCCGGGCGATGGGGCCGATGCCGCCACCTCCGGTGGGCTCGAAGGGGATCCAGCCGTAGCTCGGGAAATAGACCTCCGGCCAGGCATGGGCGTTGGAGGCCGTGATCAGGTAACTGCCGTCGCCGCGCGGTGAACCCAGGGCGTAGCCCGCAGCCATGCGCGCGGGGATGCCCAGGCTGCGGGCCATCACGACGAAGGAAGACGCGTAGTAGTCGCAGTAGCCGCGGCGACCCTCGAAGAGCACCCAGTCCACCCGGTCGCGACCGGCCGGCGGCGTGTCGATCTGTTCGCTGTAGACGATGTGCTCCCGGAGACGGGCCTCCAGGGCGGCGGCCATGGCGAAGCGGTCCTGGGCGCCTGCCTCCTGCACCCAGCCCTCGGCCAGGGTCCGGACGCGCCCTGGCAGGGCTGCGGGGAGCTGGGTGTAGCGCTCGAAGAGATCGGCCGGGTCGGCGCCCTCCTGGGGAGCGTCGGCCAGGCTGCCGGGGTCGGCGGCGCTGACGTCCGAGACCACGGTGTAGCTGCTGCCGAGGGGCAGGCTGGCGGTGCTCTCCAGGGTCAGCGCTTCACCCAGGGCCTGGGTGATGTTCAGTTCGAGGCTGACCCTTTCGGCCTGTGGCGCGGCGTAGAGCTGGCGCGTCTGCGGCATCAAGGTGCGGTAGGTCTGGGTGATCGGCACGGTCAAGGCAGGCCGCTCGGAGAGGGGGCGGTCGGCGGGCAGGGTCTGCTGTTGGTCGGCCTGGCGCTGCCAGGACCGCCCGTCGTAGCGGTCGAAGACCGCCTGCCGGTAATAGGGTGGGGGCGGCAGGCCCTCGGCGATGCTCAGCTCGAAGACCGGGGTGTCGCCCAGGTCGATGGAGCCGCCGAGGCTCATGGTCTCGCCGAAGCTGTTGCCTTCCCCCCGGCCGGCCCCGACCAGGCTGGGGAACCAGGACCGGATCTGCTGGCTGACGGCCCGCCGGGGACTCCGGGCCAGCTCGCGCAGGCTGCGCTGCAAGGGCTGCATGCCCAGGCTGTCCGGCATCAGGGCGGCCAGGCCCAGGCAGATGAGGGCCAGGAGGACGGCATCGCGCAGCAGCTCGTAGGGAAGGTCAAGGCTGAAGCCGAGGTGCCGCTCGCGCCACTGCTCCACCTGGACGGCGCTGAAGACCTGGGCCGCCAGCAGGAAGGCGCAGAAGAGGAAGAAGGCCAGGTACCAGCTGTGGCTCTCGTGGCGCGGGCTGTTGGTCAGGTTGAAGACCAGGGCGAAGCCGGAGGGCAGCACGGCACCCCACCAGCTGAGGTAGCGCACGACGAACCAGGTGCAGATGTAGGCCAGGAGCCACATCAGGAGGGCCATGGTGACCAGGAAGAAGAAGTACATCAGGTCGCCGGCGTCGGCCGGACCCAAGGGGAGTCCCGGCAGCGCCTCGGCCGGATAAGGGTGGGCGGCCACGTAGGCCCGGTACCAGTCGCGCACCAGGGCCATGCGGTCCAGGCGGCCCACGGTGGCCAGGGCGTCGGCCGGGGCGGAGGGGAATTCCTGCAGCCGGCCGCCGACGAGGAAGGCGGTCCAGATGGCCCCGGCGCCCATGCTGCTCACGTGCGCGATCCCGGCAGGCAGCCAGTCCAGGCCACCCATCAGGGCGCCGGCCAGCACGGCCCCCAGCACCACGAAGGAAAGCAGCCCCACGGCGGGCCCGGGCTGGGCCAGGGCGATGGACCAGGCCACCGACAGCATGAGGCAGGCGATCAGGATGAGGCTGGTCCAACCGGTCTTGGGTCGGAATTGCATGGGGGCATCACTCCGAGGCTTGGGGCGGGCCAATGGTAGCGGTCGGGCGGAGAGGGACGAAGCCTGAGTGGTGGTGCCGCGCCGAACCTTCCTCAGGACGACGGCTGGGCGCCGGGGGAAGGCCAAGGCCCTTCGGCCTGCCGCCGCGCAGCCTCCCCGGGGCTGGACAAGCGTGCCCCCGGCGCCTAGCCTTGCCGTCATGCGACCGCCCGCCCTGCTCTACGGCATCGACGCCAGCCGCAGCTTCGGCGGCAGGCGGACAGGCACCGAGCAGTACGCCAGCGCCTTGACGCGAGAGCTGCTGGTCCAGTCCTCGGTGCCCTGCCGGCTCTACTTCCGGAGTCCGCCGGTCGAGAGCCTGCCGCCTGGGGCCGAATGCCGCGTCCTCCCTGCGCCGCGGCTGTGGACGCACCTGCGGCTGGGGCCGGAGCTGGCCCTGCACCCGCCGGACCTGATCTTCATCCCCGCCCATGTGATGCCCCTCCCCTGCCGCCCCCCGGCCGTGGTCACCGTCCACGACCTGGGCTACGAACACCTGCCCTGGGCCCATCCCTGGCGCCAGAGGGCCTACCTGCGCTGGAGCACCCGGCGCCACGTGCGCCGTGCGGCCCGGCTGCTGGCCGACTCGGAGGCCACCCGGCGGGACCTCGTCGACCGATACGGCGCGCGGCCCGACAAGGTTCGCACCGTGCTCCTGGCGCCCACCCCGGGCCTGGGGCCGCCCGACGGCGCCGCCCGAGCCGCTGCCCGCCGCGCCCTGGGCCTGGCGGCCGACCAGCCCTACCTCCTGCACGTGGGCACCCTGCAGCCGCGCAAGAACCTGCCCCGGCTCCTGGCGGCCTTCGCCCCGTTGGCCGCCGAGCAGCCGGGGCTGCGCCTCGTCCTGGCGGGCATGCCCGGCTGGGGGCGCGAACGCCTGGCGGAGCAGCTCGCGCGCCTGGGCATCGCAGACCGTGTGCTCGTCCCCGGCTTCGTCGATCCGCAGCACCTGGCCGGGGTCTACGGCGAGGCCCTGGCCCTGGTCATGCCCAGCCTCTACGAGGGCTTCGGCCTGCCGGTGGTCGAGGCCATGGCCTGCGGGACGGCAGTGGTCTGCAGCAGCACGAGCAGCCTGCCGGAGGCGGCCGGCGGCGCGGCCCTGTTGGTCGATCCGCTGGACCCGGCGGCCATCACCGCCGCCCTGCGGCGCCTCCTGGCGGACGAGGCCCTGCGCGCGGACCTGGTCGCGCGCGGGCGGCGGCGGGTGGCCGCGCTGAGCTGGCGCCGCAGCGCGGCCGAGGTGCTGGAGGTCTTCGAGGAGGCGACGGGTGGCTGAGGCGAGGACACCGCGCCTCCTGGCGATCAAGCTGGCCGACCTGGGCGACGGCCTGCTCTCCACGCCCGCGCTCGCCTACCTGCGCGCCGCCCTGCCTGCGGGGGGGCGGCTGGAGGTCCTGGCCGGGGCGGGGGCGGCGGCGGTCATCGCGCCCTCCGGGACGGCGGATGCCGTCCACGTCCTGCCGTCGTCGGCGCGTGGCCGGGTGGCGCTCCTGCGCCGCCTGCGGGCCGAGGGCTTCGATGCCCTGGTCTACCTGCACAGCCTTGTCACCGCGCGAGGAGCGCTCAAGCATGGCTTCCTGGCGCATTGGCTGGGGGCCCCGCTGCGCATCGGCCTCAGGCATCCGCTGTCCTGGCGAGGGGCCTTCCTGACCCACGGCCCGCCCGACCGGGGCTACGGCGCCTGGCATGTGGCCGAGAGCTTCGAGGCCGTGGCGCGGGAGGCGGCGGCCGCCCTCGGGCTGAGGCCGCCCGACGCCTGGGGCCCGGCCGAGCGGCGGCTGCGCTTCGGGGTGGACGCCTCCGCGGTGGCGGCGGCGAACCACCTCGCCGCGTCCTGGCCCGCCCGCCGGGCCTGGGTGGCCCTCCACCCGGGCGGCGGTGCCTACAGCCTGGCGCGGCGTTGGCCGGCCGCGGCCTTCGCCCGCCTGGCCGAGGGTCTGGACGCGCAGGGCCTGGGCGTGGCCCTGGTCGGCCGCAGCGGCGACGGGACGGAGGCGGTGCGGGCGGCCTGCCGCGCGCCCCTCGTCGACCTCACCGATGCCTGCGATCTGGCGACCCTCGCGGCCCTCCTGCCCCATTTCCGGCGCCTGGTCAGCAACGACAGCGGCGTGCTGCACCTGGCGGTGGCCATGGGCCTGCCGGTGACGGGCATCTACGGCCCCACCTGCGAGCGCTCTTGGGGGCCCTGGGATCCCAGCCCTGACGGTGCGGGCGGCCACCAGGTGGTCACCCTCGCCGGGCTGCCCTGCCGGCCCTGCCTCTACCGGGGTCACGCCTTGGGCGCTCCCCGCGGCTGCGCCACGCGTGACTGCCTGGCCTGGCTGACGCCGGAGCGGGTGCTGGGCGCCCTGCCGCCGATATAATCGACAGGGTGCGCTCGGTCTCCCGTTCGGGCGCGCGCGGGGGCCCGGCCCGCGCACCACGCCATGCTTGCCGGCGCCTCCCGCTCCCCGAACCAGGCCATGAGCATGAGCCCGTCCTCCCTCGACCCAGCCCATCACCTGTCCCCGACCCGCGCCCGCCAGTTGCTGGCGGACATGGTCGGCCGGCGGGTGCTGGTCTTCGGCGATGCGGCCCTGGACGAGTACCTTTTCGGCCAGGCGGACCGCCTGAGCCGGGAGGCCCCGGTGCCGGTGCTGCGCTTCGAGCGGCGCCGGTCGGTGCCGGGAGGCGCGGCCAACCCGGCGCGCAACCTGGCCGCGCTGGGGGCCCGGGTGACCCAGGTAGCCCTCGTCGGCGAGGACGAGGCGGCCACCGAGCTGGAGGGCCATCTCCGGGCCGCGGGCATCCGCACCGCCTTCGTCGCCGACGCCGGCCGGCCGACCACGGTCAAGACGCGCATCGTGGCCGAGGGCCTGGGGGCGCCGCAGCAGGTGGCCCGCCTGGACCGCCTGTCGCGCGAGCCGGCGGCCGCTGACGTCGCGGCCGCCCTGGCCGAGGCGTTGACCGAGGCGAGCGAGGGCGCCGAGGCCATCCTGCTTTCCGACTACCGTGGCGGGGCGATCACTGCCCCTCTCGCGGCCGCCTGCCGGGACCTGGCGGCCCACGGAGGGCAGTTCCTGACGGTGGACGCCCAGGGTGACCTGGACCGCTTCAGCGGCTACGGCCTCGTGCGCATCGGCGGGCAGGATGCGGCGCGCAGCCTGGGGCGCAGCCTGGACACCGAAGACGAGGTGCAGGCGGTGATGCGGGAGCTGCAGTCCCGCCTGGGAGCCGGGGCCGTCGTCCTGGGGCGCGGCGGCCAGGGCACTTCGGCCGTCGACGCCGGCGGCCGCTACGGGCAGCTGCCGCCGGCCAACGTGTCAGAGGTCTTCGACGTCACGGGCGCCGGCGACACGGTCATCGCCGTCCTCACCCTGGCCCTGGTGGCCGGGGCCTCGCTCTGGGAGGCGGTGGCCCTGGCCAACGCCGCCGCCGGCGCCGTGGTCCGCCGCCTGGGCGTTCACGCCCCGACGGCCGCGGAGATCCTCTCGGAGCTGGGCGGGCTCAGTCGGTCAGGGTGACGCCGCCGAGGCACATCTCGTCGAGCGTCCCTTCGCCCCAGGTCACGTCGCGCGGCCGCTGCTTGACGCCGCCGACCACCGGCTGGTTCTCGGGCGAGTTGTCCCAGACGCAGGTCATCTCCACGCGGTCGCCGGCTTCCAGGCGGACGGGGTCGATCAGGTCGTAGGCCCCCTGCCAGTTGAAGTCCCAGCGCGGGATCTCCAGCAGGCGCTCGCGGCTGCCGTCCTTGCGGATGAGGTCCAATCGGAAGCCGGAGCCCAGGGTGTGCATGTGCCCCCAGACCCGCCAGAGCCAGCCGGGCCCGGCGGTGGGCCAGAGCCGGAAGCCGCCGCCGCCCTGGCCGCCGACCACGTCCAGGTAGGCTGTCGCCCGGGTTTCCTTGGCCCCCGCGGGGATGCGGAAGAGGGGGTTGACCAGGCGGTAGTCGCGCGGCTCCTTGCCCACGGGCCGCTCGGCCTTCCAGAACTGCACCTGGCTGCGGTCGGTGAAGCGCCCGTTGGCGGTGTTGTAATGCTGCTGCAGGACGAAGACCGAGCCGGCCTGGATGCGCTTGGCGGTGCCGGCGGGGTAGGGCCGGGTGAGGGCGCCGACGGCTTCGGCGGCGGTCCACTCGTCCGAATCGAAGCCGGGGCCGCCGAAGCAGGTCCAGCCCGGCCCGGCCTCGGCCCGGTCCAGGCGGCGCACGGCGTCCAGGTCATCGGGCCGGGCCAGGTAGAGGATGCCGTGGTGGAACATGGGCGCGCTCTGAGGGACGATGTCCACCATGGTGATCTCGGTGTCCACCTTGAAGCCGGGGTCGATGACGAAACAGCGGTAGTCGTCGCTCACCCCGGCGGGCGGCCGGTAGTCGGCGCCGATGTCCACGGTCAGGCTGGGCGGCCCCTGCGGCTGCCGCTCGGGCGTGGCGACGGCGGGGGCCTGGGCGGGGTCGCCCTCCACGGCGCCGCCGTCCACCCAGCGGATCAGGGTCTCGCGGTCGGCCTGGCTCATGATGCGCGGGTCGTCGAAGGGCTTGCCGGCCGCGGGGTCGGCGGGCAGGGGCGGCATGACCCGCTCGGCCACGGCCCAGCGGATGAGGTCGGCCTGCTCCTTGGCCTGGGCGTAGCTCTCCAGGGCGAAGGGGGCGATGCCGCCGCTGTAATGGCAGGTGGCGCATTCACGCTGCAGGACGGGCATGGCGTCGCGCCAGTAGCTGAGGACGGGCGCGGGCTGGGGGCTGGGCGTGGCCGACGGGGGCGGCGCGCCCTCGGTGGCGGTGGGCGGGATCGCCGTGGGCCGCGGCAGGGCGGTGGCGGGGGCGGGGGTCAGGCTGGGGCCCTGGGCCAGGTCCTGGCGCAGGGCGCCGCGGCCCAGGAGGGGGAGGTAGGCCCGCGCGGTCCCGTCGGCGGCCGCGAGTCCCTGCGGCGCGACCCTACCATCGGCATCGGCATCGGCATCGGCATCGGCATCGGCATCGGCGCCGTCGCCCACCGCCTCGCGCCCGATCCTCCTGATGCTACCGATCCCGGCGCCTTCCGCAGCATCCGCCGAATCCTCCGCTCGGCTCCCTTCCACGACGCGCCCTTGCCGGATCATCGCCGCCGCAGCCTGCCGCCCGGCCCGCCGCGCATCGACCACCTGCGCGAAGGCCGTGCCCCAAGGCACGTGGGCGGCCATCTGGGCATCGCTGTGCGGCTGGTCGGCCGCCTCGCGGATGGCCTGGGCTTCCTGCAGGCGCCGCAGCGCTCCGGGGGCCAGGAGGAGGGCCGCGGCGGCGAGGGCCACGAGCACCGAAGCGAGGCGGAGGAACGGGGCGGGGCGCTGGGGCAGGGGCATGGCGGAGGGCTCCACGGGGGGGGCGATGGCGGGGGTCCTGAGGATAACACCTGGGGTGGGAGCGGGGGTAGGAGTGGAGGTGCCGCCAGGCCGGCGGCTATACTCGCCTCGCCTTAGATCCACGTGGCCGACAGAGTCCAGGGAGCGATGTGGTGAAACAGGTCTACGGTGGCGTATCGGCGACGACGGCGCATGTGCTCAAGGACCTTCTGGCAGCGGAGGGAGTGGCCGTGACCCTGGGCGGCGAACTCACCAACCTGAGCGAGGCCGGTTGGGGGGTGGACCTCTATCTGGTCGATGACGCAGACTTCGATCGCGCGAGGGCGATCATCGTCGACTTCGAAGGTCGGATGGCCGAGGATCCGGACGGTGACGGGGACGGCGCGGCGCCCGCCACCTGGCGCTGTCCGGGCTGCGGGGAGATGCATGCGGCGGTGTTCCAGAGCTGCTGGCACTGTGGCCGCGACCGGGATTAGAAGGGGCCATGCCCCCTCCCTGCGCCCAACCCTATCGCTAATCCAGACATCTTGCACGCAGCACCCGCCCCCGCATCGCCGGGAGGATGCCACTCGGCGCGCCGGGCCGCGCAAGGCTCGCCCCGGCAGAGCGTCCAGAGTTCCCTTGGGGTCATATCGGGTTGGGGGTCGCCGAAGGGCGTCCCGGCGGACCACGTGCCAGGCCCGACGCAGTCGCTTGACCTGGCCCGATCCCGGAGGCTATGCTGCCTTGCGGTCGCCTCTCGGCTCTCTGCGCCGGGCGCCATCGGCCGGTCGGATCCCCGCCGAGGCGGCCTCCGCAGGCCCGACGGCCATCCTCTGCCCGTTCGCCCCCCCTCCCGCGAGGCCAGCCCCCATGGCGTCAGCCCCCTCCATCCTCCTCAGCGGCGGCTCCGGCGCGCTCGGTTCCGCGGTGCTGCAGCGCCTGCTCCGCTCCGGCTTCGTGGTCCACGCGCCCGCCTCGTCGGAGCGCTCGGTGGACGCGCTGAGCCGCGCGGGCGCCCAGGCCGCGCGCGTCGATCTCAGCGATGAGGCGGCGGTCACGGACTACGTGGCCCGCCTGCCGGCGGACGAGGGGCTCTGCGGCGCCGTGCTGCTGGCCGGCGGCTTTGCCCCGGGTTCCCTGGCCCAGACCGACGGCGCCGCCCTGCGCCGCATGTTCGCCATCAACTTCGAGACCGCCTTCCACCTCGTGCGGGAGCTGCTGCCGCGCTTCGAGGCCCGGGGCGGCGGGCAGTTCGTGCTGGTGGGCGCCCGGCCGGCCCTCGACGCCGCGGCCGGCCAGCGCTCGGCCGCCTACGCCCTGTCGAAGGGCCTGGTCCACCACCTGGCCGAGCTGGTCAACGCCCAGGGCCGCGACAAGCGGATCGATGCCACCGTCCTGGTGCCCAGTACCATCGACACGCCCGCCAACCGGGCAGCGATGCCCCAGGCCGACCCCAGCCGCTGGGTGCCTCCCGCGGCCATCGCCGAGGCCATCGCCTTCGTGCTGACCGACGCCGGCCGGCAGCTGCGTGGCACCGTCCTCAAGCTCTACGGCGACAGCTGATCCTGCGTCCCGGGCACCACCACGACAGGCGAGGGCCCCGCACCCCCTCGTGCTGGGAATGCGGGGCCCTGCCTCCAGTGCTCGTCTGCTCGCAGTGGGTAGGTTCAAGGATGGATCGCTGCGCCGCTCTCCACTGCTGTCAGTCGATCTGGAAGACCTCCACCAGGGCAACGCCCGTGCCCTCCCCGGCTCCGCGGATGATGGCGGTGTAGGCCCCCGGCTTGAGCGTGAGTACCAGGCCCGGCTCCTTGGCGTCGGCCGGCGCCAGGCCGCTGGCCTTCAGGTCGGCGGCTGTGGCTCCCCCTGTCCAGTCGTCGCTCTCGGCCAGCATGGTCTGGCCGCTGTAGACCTGCAGGGTCGGGTCCGCCAGGGTGCCCGCCACGCCCTGCCTCGCCAGGCTAGGGCCGCCGGCGCGCACCACCACGCGGGCCGGGCGGTCGCGGATGATGAAGCCGGCGATCATCACGCCGTCGCCCCGGCCGACGAAGCCCCGGGTGGAGAGGTTGACCAGGCGGGCCGGCGGCTTGCAGGTGGACGGCTGCTCCGTGGGCTGCCAGCTGCCGAAGGACAGCTCCCAGACCCGCTGGCCGCCACCGGCGTCGAAGTCCATCGTGGCGTCGGCGGGCGAGGTCTGCGCCCAGCCGCCGGGCAGGACCTGGCTGACCTGGTAGGTGCCCGGCGCCAGCTGCAATGCGTAGGCCCCGCCGGCGTCCGAATGCGCCTCGGTCTTCTGGCCATCGGCGTCGGTGAAGACCACCGTGCGCTCCGGCAGGCCGGGCTCGTCGTCCTCGCGCACCGCGTTGCCGTTCCGGTCGTGGAAGACCATGCCGCGGACCGTGCCCATCTCGCTGCGCGGGGGGCGCACCGTGATCTCCCAGGCCACGCCGCCCACCGGGTCCGCCTGGCCTTCGGTGAACTGCGCGGCCTCCAGGCGGAAGGCGCGCGGGTCGGTGCCCACCGTCTCCGGCCGGGCCTCGAAGGTCACCTCCACCGCGTCCTCCTCGCCGGCGTCCAGGTCCAGCCCCGCCAGGCGGCTGCCCTTGGGGTCCACCAAGACGTAGCGGCCGTCGCCCAGCGGCTCCAGGCCCTTGGTGTCCCCGCTCGCGATGGCCCGCTGCAGGCGCTCGCCCAGCCGGATGACCGCCTGGCCCTGGCGCTGGAAGGGCAGCTGGTTGGCGCCCTCGCCCGTCGGCCAGGTGAAGGCCAGGCCCAGCCTGGCCCGCTCCTTGCCCGTGTTGCGGACGATGAAGCTGACCGTCTGCTGCAGCCCGTCCGGGGCCTGGAGGTTGACGATGTTGACGTTGCGCCAGACGATGTTGTTGTTGTTGCGGGTGTTCTGGTCCACGTTGCTGGTCTCGGCCGCGGTCATGGGGTCGGAGGCCGACACCCAGCGGGCCAGGAGGCAGAAATGCCCCGTCTGGGTTGCCGTCGTGTTCCAGACGGCCGAGGCCACGCCGGTGGAGTTGGCCGGGACGGTGACCGCCAGGTCGGCGAACTGGGTCCAGTTGGCGGGCCAGGCCAGGCCGGTGCTGGCCCGGGCGTAGTAGAGCTTCAGCCGCCCGCCGGCCGCCGCGCCGCCGCCGTTGTGCAGCTTGACGAAGACGTGGTTGGCCCAGGCGCTCTCCGGGTTCTGGTGCTCGTGCTGGTGAACCAGGCCCGGGTCCGCGGCGGTGCGGATCCAGACGTAGGGGCTCAGCCACATGGCCTGGCCTGCGGTGGCCGGGTCCGGCTCGCGGCCGGTGTCACTCCACGTGTCCTTCATCCACACGTCGGAGCGGCCCGGCGAGGTGTCGCGGAAGGCGGCGACGGTACAGGCCGAGCCGTTCAGCACGGCGTGGTTGTCGGCGTCGCAGTTGGGGTTGCCGGTGTTGCCCACCGTGCAGCCCGTGCCCGTCCCGGCGCCAAAGCCGGTAGGCGCGCCGCCGACCTTGACGGCCGGGTTGGAGAAGTAGGGCAGGCGGCTGCAGTTGACCGAAGGCGTCTGTGCCTGGCAGAGGTCGTTGTAGGCCATGATGGTGCGCCAGCGGGCCCCCACGTTGACGACGCCGTGGGCCGTGCTGCTGGGCGAGGTGCCGGCGGCGACGAACCAGTCGTGGTCGGCGCCCATGTTGTGGCCCATCTCGTGGCCGAAGGAGTAGTAGCCCGTGGCGCAGTCGCGGTCCACCACCGAGTAGCCGAAGGGCGCGAAGCTGCTGGAGACGGTGTTCATCTTGTAGGCGATGCCGCAGGCGCCCGGCAGGGTGGCCACCCAGTAGCTGACCAGGTCCGCGCCGTAGCTGTTGCGCAGGGCGGCCACGCCGGCGTCGGCCTTCAGGTTGGTCAGGGCGGAGTTGGCCGAGGCGCCGATGGCCACCGCCCTCTCCGCCGCGTGCACCAGCGACACGCGCTGGGTGATGCCGCTGTTGGCGTAGGCCACGTTGGTCTCGGCCACGCCCAGGTGGATCTCGGCGAGCATGGCATCGGCGCCGCCGGCGGCCATGCGGGCCGCGGCGTCGTAGACCACCAGCACGTCGATGCGGCCGCAGTCGTCGGCAGCGGTGACCGCCGGGCGGGCGGCCGGATCGGCCGCGCCTTCCGTGGCCGCCAGCGCCAGCTCGGCCGCCGAGGGCAGGACCGGCGGAGCCTCATTCGGGAAGCGACCCTGGTCCACGCGCTCCAGGCGATCCAGGCCCGGACCGGCATGGCGCAGGTGGTAGCGCTCGCCGGCGGACAGGACGATGTTGCCCACCAGGGCGCCGCCGACCTGGGCCAGGACCACCTGGCCCTCCGGGGCGCCGGCCACGCGCCCGGTCCAGAGCGCCCCGCCCGCCACGGCGGTCTGGCGATCGCGCCGCACCTCGACCACCCGGTCGTCCTGCAGCGGCAGGCGCAGGGCTGGGGCGCCGGACGGGTCGGCGAGGAGGTCGAGGTTCACGGCCACCAGGCGCGAGCTGATGGTGGCCGCGCTCTGTGGCTGGACGGCGCCGGCGTCGGCCGGGGCGGGCCGGAAGAGGTCGGGCACGGAAGGGCTGGACTGGGCATGGCTCACGGCGCGTCCGCCCAGGAGCAGGACGGCCGCGAGGAGGACGCATGCGCTGCAAGCGCGCGACAGGAGGGAACGGGGGGACATGGTCTTGCCTTTCGGGAGGCGCCGGGGGGTCCGGCTGGTCGGAAGGGTGAGGAGCGTCGCTGCCGCGGCTCGGCGGGCGCCGGGCTGAGCGGCTTCAACCCATCCAATGGCCCCGGACGCGAAATTCCCGCTGACCTGCCCAGATCGGGGAAAACTCGGGCGCCGACCCTTGGTTGGATGCAGCGCCGACCGGCAGCTTCTCCCCTGATCACCCGCCGCCCCAGCCCTCGCGAGGTCCAGACATGCATTGCGCCCCTGCCGTACGCCCGCCTATACTTGCTCCCCTGGCCCGCCCGGCCTCCCGGGCCTTCCGGCCGGCGCGCATTCCAAGGACCTTCCAGGCCGCAGCCATGCCCACCCCGCAGGCCGACGACACCCGCTCGCTGCCGCTCGATGCCCTGAAGGAGCGGGCGAGGGCCGGCGACGACGCCTGCCGGCTGGAACTCCTGGCGCGCTGGTGCCTGGACCCGCAGGCGGACCCCCGCCTGGGGGACGCGGTCTGGGACCAGTTCCGCCGCCTCCTGTACCGCTGGATCCAGACCTACCTGGCGCAGCGCGGCCTGGGCGCCGAGCTCCTGGCCGAGGCCGGCGAGCCGGTCAACGATGCCCTGGACAGCCTGGCGGCGCAGGTGTTGATGCGCTTCTTCCAGAGCCAGGCCGGGCCGGGTCTGGCGGAGCGCTTCCCCTCCATGGGCCACGTCAACCGCTTCCTGTCCCGCGTGACCTGGACCGTGACCGGGAAACACCTGGATGCCCAGCTGAAGCGTCTCCGCCACGATCGGCCCTGGCCCGAGGCGGAGGCCGGCATCGAGGATGCGGAGGCCGGCGGCAGTGAGGCGGCGGGCGTCGCCGGCGACGAGCCCCGTTGGGCCGTCGACGTCGGAGGGGCCATCGAGGAGCGGTTGGGCCGCGAGGCCCTCTGGCAGCGCCTGCGCGCGCACTGCCACAGCGATGCCGAGTGGGTGGTGATGGTGGAACGCTTCGTCCGCGGCCTGCCCCCGCGCGAGATCCTCGGGCGGCATCCCGACCTCTTTGCCTCCGTCGAGCCCGTCTACAAGACCCTTGAACGCGTGCTCGCGCGGCTGCGCAAGGACCCGGACCTGCTGATCGCCCACGCCGGAGCAGCATCATGATCGCCTGCCCCTCCCGAGAGACCCTGGCGGCCTGGTCCGACGGCGACCTGCCGGCGGACCGGGCCGCGGCCGTGGAAGCCCACACCGCCGGCTGCGCCGTGTGCCGCGCCGACCTTGCCGAACTGGCCGCCTTCCAGAGCGCGGCGCTGGCGGCCGCCGCCGA
>WBZV01000207.1_pt1 | contig 40170 bp, 38 predicted proteins | sample 5204221 | NCBI WGS metagenome assembly WBZV01 (sample SAMN12344360, study PRJNA552823) | activated sludge metagenome | biome: Activated sludge suspended growth; feature: Nitrification reactor; material: Wastewater; isolation source: activated sludge from nitrification reactor of wastewater...
CTACCGGCTGCTGCGCGCGGTGACCGAAGAGCACGCCTGGCACGAATGGACTCTCTACCTGCTCGACGTGGTGCGCGAGTCGGCCACCTCGACGCAACGCAAGATCTCCGCGATCCAACTGTGCCACCAGGATCTCGCCGCACGCGCCCGCGAGGCGAGCCCGGGCGGGCGGGACGCGCGCCTCCTTGATGTCCTCTTCGAGCAGCCATACACCCGGATCAGCACGGTGACCGAGCGGTGCGAGGTGTCCCGGCAGACCGCGTCGAGCTGGCTGCACGCACTGGCCGACGTCGGCATCCTCAGCAGTATCAAGATCGGCCGAGACCTGGTCTTCCTTAACCGCGAGCTGCTCGACGTTCTGGTTCGACCGGAGTAGCCCCTGCTGCGCGGTCCGCGCGCCATCGCCGATACGTTAACTTTTTCGCGCCTTTCTAACTCATCCGGCGGATAGGTTGCACCACATAACACGTTGTCGCGAGCGGCTGCGCGGCCTTCGCAGGGTGACGCGCCAACCCCATGGATCATTATTGGTCCACATGGATCGTTCTTGGTCCATACTGACTCCGTGGAACTGTCCCACCCGCTGGCGTCGTTGCTGCCCTCTGCCGAGGCCGGGGCGCTCGCCGTGCTCATCGGAACCGAGGCGCCGCTCACGGGCCGACGCATCGCAGAACTGGCTGGAGAGACCACCCACGCCTCGACCCTGCGGGCCTTGCGTCGGCTCAACGATCAAGGACTGGTCCACGTCGAAGCCGCTGGTCGAGCCCATCTGTACCGACTGAACCGCGACCACGTCTTGGCGGCACCGCTCATAGAGATGGCGTCGGCTACCACCCGGCTGCGTCACCAGCTCGCCGACCGAGTCTCCACCTGGCAGGTCCCCGCTCTCCATGTGTCGCTCTATGGCTCGGTCGCCCGCGGTGAGGCAACGTCTTCGTCGGATGTGGACGTCCTCGTCGTGCGACCCGAGAGCTTGGATCCGGCCCATGTTGGTATCTGGGAAGACCAGTTGGCTGCCCTGGAAATCGAGGTCTACTCGTGGACCGGCAACCATCTTTCCTGGCTCGACACGACGATAAAGGATCTCCGCCGTGCGGCCGCCGCCGGCGAGCCGATCTTCCAGTCGTGGCGCGATGACGCAATCCTGCTGACCGGTCGCCCGCTCACCACCCTGCTGCGGACACCACGACAGCCAGGCAGCGCCTGATGGCCGTCGAACGCTCCCGACGAGGCACCTCCTCCGACGCCCGTGGCCGCCGCATCATCGCCGCTCGCTACCTCGAAGTCGCCGAGCTCGCAGCCAGCGAAGAGGGCCCCGGCGCCAACAATGTCGTCGTTGGCATCGCCGTGCTCGCGGGGATCGCGGCCTCCGACGCAATCTGTCTCGCGGCCACCGGAAGCCGGTATGCCGGTGAGGACCATGCAGAGGCAGCCAGCGTCCTGGGGCGCACGGACGCAGCCCTGGGCAGGGAGCTGGCCAAACTCGTGAGACTCAAGCCCGCAGCGCACTATGGCTCGGCCTTCATCTCCGACGACGACCGCGTCCGAGCCCTGCGCGCCGCAACGAAGCTGGTCGACGCCGCCACCACCCGGACTTTGAAGGAGACCCGTCCATGAGCGTCACCCACGAGTCCGCCTTCGAGGCAAACATCGAGGCCCACCTGCTCGGTGACGGCTGGCACAAACTCGACCCGGCGGCATACGACCGCAAAGCCGGCGTCTTCGGCGACGAGATCATCGCGTTCGTCCAGGCGTCGCAGCCGAAGGCGTGGAAACAGCTCGTGACGCGCCACGGCGGGGAGGCGACGGCGCGGGAGAAGTTCCTCAAGACCGTCGTGGCCGCACTCGACCATCGCGGCACGATCAGTGTGCTGCGGTCGCCGGTGAAGGACTCCGGTGTGAGCGTGCGGCTGTGCTACTTCAAGCCCGCCAGCAGCCTCAACGACGAACAAACGCAGCGGTATGCCGCCAATCGCCTTGGTCTCGTGCGGCAGCTGCATCACTCGGAGTCCAACCCCTCGGACTCGCTCGATCTGACGTTGGTGGTCAACGGGATCCCGGTTGCGACGGCGGAGTTGAAGAACCCGCTGACGCACCAGAACGTCGAGCAGGCAATGGCGCAGTACCGGACCGACCGCAACCCGAGCGACCTGATCTTCCGGGCGCGGACGTTGGTGCACTTCGCGGTCGATCCGCACCGGGTGGCGATGACGACCCGACTGGCCCGCGAGGCAACGGTGTTCCTGCCCTTCGACCAGGGCAGCGGTGGGGCCGGGAACAGGGGGACAGCGGGCAACCCGCCTGCCACGGGCGGCTACCAGACGGCATACCTGTGGGAACAGGTGTGGCAGCGCGATGCGTGGCTGGACCTGCTCGGGTCGTTCATCCACGTCGAGGGCGACCGGGTGCTGTTCCCGCGGTTCCACCAGTGGCACGCGGTCCGCGCGATCCTGGCCGCGACCTACCGCGACGGTGCGGGCGTCGATCGGCTGGTGCAGCATTCGGCCGGGTCGGGGAAGTCGAACACCATCGCCTGGACGGCGCACGCGTTGTCGAGGCTGCACGGGGCGGACGATGCGCCGATCTTCGACAAGGTCGTGGTCATCACCGACCGCAAGGTGCTCGATCGGCAGTTGCAGGACACCGTGGCCGGGCTGGAACACACGCCCGGGACGATCGTGCGGATCGACGAGAACTCGGCCCAGCTGAAGGAGGCCCTGGAGGGTCACGCGGCGCGGGTCATCATCACGACCCTGCAGAAGTTCCCGGTGGTGTCGGCGCTCGCTGCCCAAGAGGCTGCCGAGGGCGAGGCGAAGGGGGTGGTCGGGCGACGGTTCGCGGTCATCGTGGACGAGGCGCACTCCTCCTCGAGTGGGGATTCGGTGGCCAAGCTGAAGAAGGTGCTCGGCTCGGGTGGCGAAGCGACACTAGAGGCGGCCGAGGAAGCCGAGCACACGGCATACGAAGAAGCAGTGGAGGCGGCGGACGAGGCGTTGCTGGCGAGCGCGCGGCACCGGGGGAAGCAGAAGAACCTCTCGTTCTTCGCGTTCACGGCCACCCCGAAGCCGAAGACGCTCGACACGTTCGGGCAGGTCGGCGCGGATGGGCAGAAGCGGCCGTTCCACACGTATTCGATGCGGCAGGCCATCGCGGAAGGCTTCATCCTCGACGTGCTCGCCAACTACACGACGTATGCCGTGTACTACAAGCTCGCCAACGCGCACCCGCGCAACGACCCAGAGATGGAGACGGGCAAGGGTCGCGCGGCGTTGGCGAGGTTTGCGTCGCTGCACCCCTATGCGCTGGATGCGAAGGCGGAGGTGATCATCGAGCACTTCCGGCAGAAGACCGCCGGCAAGATCGACGGGCAGGCCAAGGCGATGGTCGTGACGCGGTCGCGGTTGCATGCGGTGAGGACGCAGGCGGCGTTGGCGGCATACATTGCGAAGAAGGGTTATGACCGCGGTGAGCGGCCGTTGCGGACGCTGGTGGCGTTCTCGGGGTCGCTGGTCGATCCTGATGCGCCGGAGGCGCAGGCGGTGACGGAGGCTGGGATCAACGGGTTCTCCGAGGGGCAGCTGCCGAAGAGGTTCCACGGGCCGGAGTACCAGGTGCTCGTGGTCGCGGAGAAATATCAGACGGGGTTCGACGAGCCGCTGCTGCACACGATGTATGTCGACAAGAAGCTCTCTGGGGTGGCGGCGGTGCAGACGTTGTCGCGGTTGAACCGGAAGACGGCGGGGAAGGAGGACACGTTTGTCTTGGACTTTGCGAACACGGCCGAGGAGATCCAGGCGGCGTTCGAGCCGTTCTATGAGGAGACGTTCGCGACGCCGACCGACGCGGGCGCGCTGGCGACGATGGAGCACGACCTGATGGCGGCGGGCGTGCTGTCGATGCCCGAGATGGAGGCGGCTGTGGCTGCTTTGCTGTCGGAGGATCCGGCGCAGCAGTCGGTGCTGTATGCCGCTCTCGCGCCTGCTGTTGGGCGGTTTGCTGGGTTGGACGAGGCGAAGGCGGAGGAGTTCCGGCGGACGCTGGAGCACTTCTGCCGGGCGTATTCCTTTGTCTCGCAAGTGATGCCGTGGGCAGACACCGATTGGGAGCGGATGTTCTTGTATGGGCGGCTGTTGTTGCTGGAGCTGCCGCGGGGTGCGAACAGCCCGATGCCGCAGATCGCCAAGTCGGTGCAGCTGACCCACCTGAGGATCGCGGTGACCTCGGAGGCGGCGATCGAGTTGGCGGGCTCGGATGAGCCGGGGGTGGCGCTGCCGGGAGAGGGTCGGGGTGCGGCTGCCGAGCCGATGCTGGACAAGCTGTCCGCGTTGATCTCGGCGATGAACGAGCGTTATGGCGCGGATCTCGGCGAGGCCGACAAGGTGTGGGTCGACCAGCAGTGGGTCGTCGTCAAGGAGGACGACGAGATGCGCGAGGTCGCCCTCAACAACGACCGCAGCCAGTTCGAGATGGTGCTCGAGCAGAAGGTCAAGGACCTGCTGATCGATCGGCACGATAAGAACGGGGTGCTGTTCGACCTGTTCTTCTCCAACCCCGACTTCCAGGTGTCGCTGGTGAGGTACCTCGCCGGCACCTACGACGAGTTCCGCAAGGAGTCGATTTCCTGACAGGGCACGGCGATGCGTCTCACGCCGCCGTGGCGCTGGTTGGGCTGTCGCCGGTGGGAAGGAAGCCTCTGGGGTCCCACCGTGTAAGTCAGTTGCCCGGCGTCGCTCCGATGCGCTGCTCGTTCCCAAACGGGTTGCGAATGGTCACTCCGCGCAGGATCGCACCGTCAGCCAGGTCCTCCGACCACAGTGTCTGGCAGCCGCCAAGGGCGGCGCTCTCGACGACCATTGCATCCCAGATCGATAGTTGGTTCGCCGCTGCGGATTCGGCAGCCCGCACGACGAGCTCCGCATCGGCCGGGACGACCGTGAGGGCAGCGAGTTCAGCTATCACTGCGGCCGCCTCCTCTTTGGGCATAGGCGGGGAGAACTTGCGCGTGACGACGGCGAACCATTCGAGCAGGACCTGTGTGCTGATCACGGCGTCAGGGTGGGCAGCCATCAGGGCGTGGGCACGTTCGCGCTTGCCGGGCTCGGAGCTGTCGAACGCGTAGACCAGCACGTTGGTGTCGAGGAAGTCACCCACGGTGGGCATCCTCGCGGGTCCACTGGCGGCCCCCGGGCCCGGACCCGTAGGAGGAGCGACGCGCCGCGGAGAGAACGCCGCTCATGGGCTCGGACTGTCCGCCCGCATCCGCATAGCGTCGCAGGGCCTCGGCCAGGTAAGCGTTGACCGACTCATCACGTTCGAGTGCCCGCAGACGTGCCCGCTTGAGGGTTGCGTCATCGACGCTGATCGTCAGGTTGGCCATGTGTCAGTGTAGCACTGATGCCGTGTTACACGGGTTGCCCGGAGCTTGTGAGCGTATCTCATGGGTACGCCTACGCCGTCGAGTCACCGCAGCGCGGACGCCGCGACGGTCGCCGGAGCGCACGCCTCGAGGCGGACCCGCGGAACCACGTGCACTTCACCCCGACATCCGGGACGTGGCTGAACCTGGTCGAGGTTTGGTTCGGCATCGTCGAGCGCCAAGCAATCCACCGCGGCAGCTTCCGCTCCGTCCGCGAGCTCAAGGCCAGGATCCGCACCTTCGTCGACGGCTGGAACGACCGCAAACAACCCTTCATGTGGACCAAGACCGCCGGCCAGATCCTCACGAAGGCCAACCGTCAGAACACTTCAACACGGACCACTAGTCGCCAGCCAGCGTTCGGACCGTGATCACGAAGTATTTGGCGCAAGCGGTGGCGGGCGACCAGTCAAGGCGATCCGAGAGGACAATTCCTCAAACAGCAAAGAGGCGTCGCCGGTCCAGGATCATTGCTCCTCCCCCAATTCATTCACAAGGGATCTAATCGCGTAGTTCCTTCTGATCAGAAGGGATACCTCACTTGAGCTTCGCATTTGAGCGGCCCAGAATGCGGTCAACATCTCCATTCCAATATCGGTGAGACTCCACCGCGCGCTACGGCCTTTGCCAGAACGAACGGCGAAGCCTCGGTGCACCAACAGATCCCAAGCCCGCGGATCCTTAGATTCTTCCACTCTCATGATTCCAACAATCCCTCGCCCGCCCCGATGCCGAAGGAGCTTGACCAGATGCGCCAGCCTTTGCACTCCGGCCTCTCGATTCACAGACGCCCTGACGGGTGCCTCAAAACTGCACCCCTCAAGAGCGAGCGAGGAGACCGAGTCATCGTGCTTGGTGCGCCAGAGGTTGTCACAATAGCTAAGCGTGGCGTCCGAACCCTGAAGGCGCTCAAGCCTCCAGCCGTCGAAGTCAAATCGCTCAAAATACAGCCCAGACAGGGCAACGTCCACAATAGCGCGTTCACCTATGAGTTCAGAGAGGATATTCGACCTGACCCCACTCTTCCCATCCGCCCCCCTGTCGTTTACAATTGACAACGCAATCGCAAGCACATTGCGTCTCAGAAGAGGGTGCACCTCCGCGGCCGAACCCGTCGCAGCCCAGGCGCTTACTAAGCTGATCGGGTTGATCAGTCGCGCCGCGAACTCGACGACATCCTCATCCAGACTCTGACTTCGAAGCGAAGAACTAATAGATTCGAACCCGTATTCCTCCCAAGAAGACACCAACGCCTTAGCAGAAAACAGCGCTGCAAACTCCCGGTACTTAAACCCGATCACATTCTCTTCGTTGATCAACAATGCATGTGGATTTAGCACGACCCTCGCCTGTGGGTCCCGCCTGTCCAATCCAAGACTTTCAAGTAGTTCATCTGGAGACACCGGCCCTTGCGTACTCACCCATTCGGCGACCTGCGTAAGGAGCTCCATTTGAACCTGCGCAGAAATGCCAAGTCTCTCTTCGTCGCGTTTACAGAATAGAGTCAGCAACTCCAGCAGGACCAGAGTCTTTGAATTGGACACCTCCCTCGCGAGAACGGAGTCCAAATCAACGGACTTTGCCAGCAAAAGGAACAAGGGGATTCCACTGGCCGCGCCAGACAGTGCCTTAACGAGCTGGCGAGCTCTGCTCGGATCAGCACCCCGCTTCTCCAGCAGCGAGGTAGCCGCGGAGTCATCAAGGGGTCTAAGCTCTGCGATCTCATCGACTTTGAATCTTCGGTTAATCACACCTCTAGACGCTGAGTGTCCCTTCCGGGTAGTGACCACCAACCGCGCTCCTGCGGCAACTAGGCGCCGCCACTCCAGAACGCCCTGATCCACCGTCTCAGCGCTTGCTGACACTTCATCAAGGCCATCCAACAGCAGGATGATCCTCCGCTGCACCAGCAACTCTCTCAGGAATGGGCCCGATGATATCGCTGGCAGCGAAGGAACATTCCCCTCAGTGGCCGGACGTGACAATGCGTGCGCTATGTAGTCAAGCGAGAGCGACTTCAGGTCTCGCAAGGGAACTCTGATGGCAATGGGAGGCAGTTCAACCGATTGGTTGGCTCGCGAACTAGCGCGGTACAGAATGGCGTACCGCCATTCGTGCCACTTCAAGAGCTCACTCTTACCCAAGCCGGCATCCGCCTGCACAGCGAAGCAGGTACCCGCCTCGGGGAGACCGAAATCGAAGGCTCGATGGTCAGGAATCTGTGACGGCAGCCCACCGAACTCTAACAACTGTTCTACGTGGCGGGCACTTGGGTCCGCAACGAAGTCCTCCAGATCGATATCTGCATCGCTGGACTCAGAGTCCGCGAGAGCGCGTTGAACCGCAAGCTCGGCGCCCCAAAACTCATCGACGAAAGATGAGTAGGTTAAGATGCGTACGTCCCTCGAATCGGAGTCAACTATCCCGGCAAGTCGGTCCGTCTGCTCAGCGGGAGCAAAATCCTCCACGATGATTCGACTTGGCAGGACCCGTTTGATTTCCTCCTCAGATATTGCTCGCGCTTGCCCAGCTATCCACACGTGTTCGAAGGGAACGAATGCCGGTTCTAGGACCCTGACAGTAAAGCGTGAGGCCGAGGCAGCCCAACCTCTAGCGTTGGCCAATTTGAGAAGTCTTTCTGCAAGTACGGATGCGTCGGCCATTAGCTTCTCCCTTCACCGAGCATCAGGTCAGGCAGGAGGCGTCGATCAGGGACTCTGGAAATCCATTCTCTCAATTTCACATCAGATTTCAGAAGGACCGCGAGTTCTATCAATGTCGCCGCATCGGTTTCAAAGTACAGTCGGTGAAGGGCGGCGTCCGTTAGCTCCTGAAGTTCATAAATGGCTGCGATCCGGATGAGACCTATCAGGCATCGCGCTCGAGTAGCCTGGTCGCGCGAAACGTCTAAGCAGTGATCTAGGAGATTTGAGCCGCGCACCACGGCGTCCACCGGGAGTGGCTGCTCAAGGGAATCAACATAAGCTGAGATGACCAAGCGGAACGGCCCCGAATGATCCGCAAGAAGCCTGTCTATGACCTCATATGGGGTGCGTGAGAAGATGCTCTGAAGGAGGCGGAAATCGTCTGTGTTCCTCACAAAGATATGCAAGAGGTTCGCGAGCGGGGTCGATTCTTCTGGGGATGCCAAAATTTCTCGCATTGCCGACTTTGCCTGTGCGACAGGCCCCTGCATGAGGATGGCGGACGGGCGCGTGAGTAGATCAATTTCGCTCTGAAACTCTGTAACGGACTGGTAACGTGCATCTGGATCGTCCCTGGTTGCCACTGTAATACAATGGGAAATCGCCGGAACCTCCGCCTTGATACTCGGTCTGAATTCAACGAAGTACTGGAGGATTCGCCCCAGCGAGTAGATGTCGGCAGTGGACTGGGCTTCTCGGAACCCACTCCACTGTTCGGGTGCTGTGAACCATCGCGTTCCGTATGCCTCTCCAGTTAGAGTCTGGAAGGTCTCGGGGTGGCGCGTGAAACGCCGACTGAGGCCAAAATCTGCCACGCGCGCCACGAGGGGGGAATCTGCCGTTCGTCCAGCGAAGAGAAGGATGTTGGTAGGCTTGAGGTCACGGTGAATGACATGGTTGGCGTGTGCATATTCGATGCCGGCGAGGCTCTCCTTAAACCACTGCAGCAACTGTTCCGTGGAATCTGTGGAATTTTCAATCTGGTCTTGGAGATTGTGCTGAGCCAAGGGCATCGCCACCCATGGAGGTTCCTGTTCCAGGTCGAAATCCAAGACCTCTACGATATTGGGGTGATCCAAGGCGCTCTGTAATCGCACCTCGCGATGGAAGCGTTCGAGCGCTCGGGGTTCCGTGGTAGTCGGGAATTTCACGGCGATAGGGGGCTGGCCGATGGTCTCCGCTTCCCATACTTCACCGAAACCCCCAATACCCAGTCTGCGCAAGAGTGTGTATCCCTTCGGGGAAACCAGCTTGTTCACCGTGGCGCCCTTCTGTTCGGTCATTGGCGGCGATCACACAGCAGTGCAGTCGAGTGAGATTCCGACGGCGAGCCTACTCCACGGTAGTTGCCCCTCTGCGTGCGCCTCACTCCTGAAGTACCTATCCGACTGCGCTCCGTTTGTTGCCCGGCGTTGCCTGCGGGTGGTTCGGGGGAGAACCTCCAGATCGTCGGGTATGGGTACAGTTGTTGAGGCTTAGCTGAAACTTGAGCAGCCCTGGCCGTCTGCCCTGCCACGACTCGGCGCAGCCCGGCCACGTCGGGCCAGGTCCCGATGAGCCTACCCTCGATCTTTCCAGAGCCCCGGGTGGGGGGTGGTTGGCTCCGGCGCTGGTCGGTCAGGTCTGATTTCGTCGTATGGGTGTGACGAGGGGCCGGGATGTCGGTGCGGTGTTCGTCGTCTTTCACGTGACTAGGGGTCCAGTTCGGGGTCGGTCAGTCAGGCAGTTGCGCGCTGGGGTCAGGGTGGCGGTGGCGTGGTTTACAGGCTGCGGTGACCTTGCCGGTGGCGATCTCCAGTGCGGCAAACAACGTGGAGGTGCCGTGTCGGCGGTAGTCGTGGGTGCGCCGTTCGGTCAGCCCGGGCTGCATCGGCAACATCGGCGCGGTCCGGTCCAACGCCTGGATCTGGGACTTCTCCCCCACTACGTGGAGGGACCCCCAATCCACGCACAGCACGATCGCGTTCTCCGGCGGGCTCAGGTAGAGACCCACGACGTCGGTGACCTTGCCGACCAGCTCGGGGTCAGTGGAGAACTTGAACGTCTCCACCCGCCACGGCTGGACCCCGTACTCCCGCCACGCGGTCGCCACCGTCTTGTTCCCGATGCCCAGGTGCCGGGCCAGCAGCCTGGTCGACCAGTGCGTCACCCCATACTTCTTCGGCGGTGGCGCCAACGTCACCGACACGACCTTCGCGTGATCCACGCTCCGCGGCCGCCCCGAACGGGGATCGTCGACCAAACCAGCCAGCCCCTTGGCCTGGTACCGGCCACGCCACTTCAGGACCGTCGCCCTCGAAGTCTCCAACCGCTGCGCGATCCGCTCGTTGGCCTCCCCATCCGCGGCCGCCAACACGATCCGAGCCCGCAGAACGTCACCGGCACGAGCGGCGGTCGACCGGCGCAACCGTTCCAACTCGCCTCGATCACCTGCACGCAACGTCAAAGCCGGGGCTGCACGATTCGCCACAGCCCATCTTCCCAAACAACAAAGCGTTTAGGAACTAACGACACGCACCACTAGTTCGCACGTGCACGGCTGTGGCCACGCTCGTGTCTGAGGGAAGCTCGGCTCGTCGCTGATTGCCCCTCATGGACCCCGTTGTTCTTCGGGCCGCTGGTGGATTTCAGCCACGGTTTCGGCCTGCCGAGGTGCGCCGAGGTAGGCCAGCTGGTTTCTCGCGTATCCCTCAAGTGCCCGCAGACGCCGGTAGTCGAGAACGGATCCAAGGAGGGTCTTATTCAGGAGGACAGCTACGACGTCACTCGTCAGGAGGAACCCCAACATCAAGAGGGCACCAGTTCGACTCTCCGTCGATCCCGCCAGAGCTGCGGCAGCGATGAAGATCAGCAGAACAAGCAATGGCACGGCGGCGAAGCCCGCGACTGCGAGGCGGTCTGACCTCGGCAAGGCCAATCGTCGCCGGGACAAGGCGTACATCAAGAAGAGGGCCTGGCCGCCAGTAAACGCCAATATGGCTAACGCAGAGCCCACGAAGCTGCCCATAGTCGTGGGTGGTCTCGGCCCCGTGGTCACTAGAGACCACACAGCAACGAGGCCAAGTGGACAGACCACGGCGACAAGGCCAACCACCAGGACGACGAGCTGATAGCGAAGACCTGGCTTGGACATCCATCTAGCAATTCGGTGCTGGTGCAGTGCGTTCATCAGGCTGTCCGCGCGCCGAGTCAGATCACTGCACCGATCCGACGCATGGGCTACCAGTAGGTCCCGCCGCGTCCCGTGGACCCGAAGCGTGCTCGCGATGAGGGCGCATCCGACGGCGATACCCACCGCCAACAGCGTGCCACCGAGGTCCACGTGAGCCTTACTCGGTATCGCCGCCAGATAAGCAAGCACTATCCCGAGCATCAACCCCGACCACAGAACGTCGGAGAGTATCTCCAGCGTAGCCTCCCGTTGGATCCATCCCTCCCCAGAATTCTCAGGGCCAGTCGATGCAAAGGCCACGACAAAGACACTCGGTATCAGCACCGTGACAGGAATCCCAAGGAGCAGCGCCCCCTCCCATTCCTCGCGCTGCTCTCGGACCCAGGCGACGCTGCCACTCAGCAATGCCATGTCGACCGGGCCATGCGTGACGGCAAAGGCCCCAAAAAGGAGGGCCAGCGTAATGAATAGGCATCCGACCAAGAGCCACAAGGCGGTGGTTCGAAGTCGACGCACCTCTTTGTCAACCGGGCGCCGCCGGACCTCCTCATCCCGAACTACGTCTGCGTCAAGGCCACTCGGGCTCACAGGGACCCGCCCCCACCGTCGAAGAGCGCCCCTCGCGCCGTGAATCCTGGCTCTGACCCACGTAGCCGTCACCATGGCGTCGACTTTAGAGGCTCTCGTACCTGAGGGTGGGGTGGGCACTGTCACGCGGCAGATTTTGAAGGCTCATCACAGGTGAGGGGCACCACAGACTCGGTGTCAGCTATCCGTGCAGCAGTCCCGACCGACTACGCGCGCTTGTGGAGTGCGTTTGCGAGCCCGCGTTGTTGCCTGTCGTCCAGGGAGTCCTCGAACTGGCGGTAGCGGGCTCGGTCTTCGGCGGTCGGCTTCCTTCCTCGCCAGGCGGGTGAGAGGTCGAGGTGGGCGTGGGCAACGTGGAGCCATTGCCAGGTCAGGCCGAGGTCGTAGGTGCCGCGTCGGGTGCCGGGCCGGTTGTGGTGGGCCCATTCGTCGAACCAGCGGCTCATCCCGAGACGGTGGCGGATCTTGGCCTCGAGGGTCCGGTAGTTCTCGCGTGGCGTCTCTTCGATGGCCCGCCGGACCCGAGCTCTCCATTCGTCGGCGGTCACCAGCATGGTCGCCGAGCAGGCTCGGGCGCAGCGCACTCCCATCTGGCCTGGTATGCCCAGGGCTTTGGCGGCTGCGGCCCATGACGTGATGTCTGGGTACAGCCGTGCCAGCGACAGAGAGGCGAAGAGTCGGACGGTCGCTTTGCTGGAGTCGAAGGCGCCGGCGAGGTACTCGAGGTACTGCTCGTACGGGCGTGCCCTGCTCGAACAGGGCGCGCGATGACTTGCGTTGGGGCGCTGACTCCGCCGTGGGTCCTAGAGGCCACCGTACTCGCGGCACGCCCGACCAAGCAAGAGTCTTGGGCAACTTCGGCGAGTCGTTGTTACCCAAGAAGTGGCCGACCCCCTACAACCCCCCGCGGGCAGGCTTGCTGCGACCCGTCCACTCTGACTTGCTGTGGATCGTCTACAACCCGCTACTGCCCCCATCCGAGGGCACATCCTCGCAGGTCATTTCGACTCGTCATAGCTTCCCGTAGAATGGGTATGTGAAGCGGGGAGCTATGACGCAGCCACTTACACTGCAGACGACGCGGACTACCAGGCCGACCGCGGAATCTACGGCTGACCACCGTCGAGAAGGACGACACGTCCCTATGACCCGATCGCTTAAGACCCTCATGGCCAAGGAGCCAGGTGCCACGGTTGAGCGCGTCATCCAGATGCTCGATGAGTGCGTCCAGCTCGAAGCCGACGGGTACCGCTGCCTGAACCCCACTTGTTCGAAGAAGTGCACGTGGCCGAAGGCCAAGGGCGAAGGCAGGTCCCAGCTGTTCTGCAGCAAGCGGTGTCGGCAGATGCACGACCGCGTTCGAGACCGACTCCAAGAGGAGGTCGAGAAGCTGAAGGCTGTCAAGTATCGGTCAGAAGTCAAGAAGCGGGAGAAGGTGGACTTGCACATGGCGATCCAACAGCGCAAGTGGGCCCTGGCCCGTTACACCATCGCCGTCAGCGCCCACGGCAGCGAAGACGAGGATGAGTGAGACCGCGCGGGAAGGCGTAGCGGCATCAAGAGTGCCGTCCGCCGCTCACGGGGCTCTGAGCGAGATGCGCCGGTGGGTATGTCGGCGCGAGCACCTAGGTTGAGTCCCGAACATATGTCCGAGGAGGGACCGTGAGTAAGAGCGCCATCGAGTGGACGGAAGTCACCTGGAATCCCGTCACGGGTTGCGACCGGGTGGCGGCGGGCTGCGACAACTGCTACGCCCTGACGCTTGCCAAGCGTCTGAAGGCCATGGGCGCCGAGAAGTACCAGAACGACGGCGACCCCCGGACAAGCGGCCCAGGCTTCGCCGTGACCATTCATGCCAAGGCTCTGGACCAGCCGTATCGCTGGACCGGATCACGCCTCGTGTTCGTCAACTCGATGAGTGACCTCTTCCACGCGAAGGTCCCTCTCGCCTTCGTTCGGGACGTCTTCGACGTCGTGCGGGAGACTCCCCAGCACACCTACCAGGTTCTTACGAAGCGCGCCACCCGCCTGCGACGAGTGGCGGATCGGTTGGAGTGGCCCAGCAACCTTTGGATGGGGGTTTCTGTCGAGGACGCCGACGCAGTCACGCGCATGGATGACCTGAGGGTCACTGCCGCGGCGGTCAAGTTCCTCTCCTGCGAGCCCCTCATCGGTGACCTGGGTGAGCTAGACCTCACCGGCATCGACTGGGTCATCGTCGGCGGCGAGTCCGGGCCTCGGGCCCGGCCTATGGACCCCCGGTGGGCTGAGGCGATTCGGGACCAATGCGCCCTCGAGGGCGTGCCGTTCTTCTTCAAGCAGTGGGGGGGAAGAACCCCCAAGGCCAACGGTCGACAACTTGACGGCCGAGTGTGGAACGAGCTCCCACATGCCGCTACTTCCGCGTTAGAGGCGCCGAACGACCTTCGCGTCCAACTTGCCCTTTGAGCAGGGATGGATCAGGCCTTCCCCTTCGAGCAGCTTGAGCGCACTCCGGAGATGGGTCTCGCGGGCAAGACCGAGCGTCCTGCCCAACACTTCTCCGAGGGAGGACCGGACTGACACGGAGCCCTGGCCGGTCAGCAGGGCGCGAACGTTCGAGGCGATCTCCTGGATCCACGCATCGGGGTTGTCGTCGAAGTCCAGCGCGCGCATGACCAGCTGGCCCCGGTTCTTGTCCTCTTCCTGTTTGATCAGGTAATCGCGCCAAGTCTTGGCGTGCGAAGGACATCGCGTTGGCCATCTCCCAGAGCCCATCGGGGTGGGCCGTGAACAGCACGAGTTCATAGATGGGCTGCGCCGATAGGGAGTCAGCGACATCCGCGGTGATGAAGCCGAAGCCTCTCGCCGCTCCGACGACGCGCGTCGCAAAGCCGACGAGAATCTCATGCACCCAACCCTCCGCCGCCGACGTGGCGATGCCTTGCCACCAGTCCCCACCGAGAGCGCGGTCCAGTGCAGCAATCTGAGCACCCCGTGCAGCGTGGTCCGAGTCACTTCGAAGAACCCCCGCGATGCGGCGCACTGCGTCGTACGAGAAGTTCATGAGCAGCTCGGTCTTCGGCTGAAGAGTGGACGACCATCCGCTCTTGCGCCGTCCGATCAGGGTCTGGACGACGACGTCAAACGGCACAGTAAGGCCGAACGGATCCAAGAAGACGAAGAGTGGGGCCTCCCCGACTCTCGAGATGACATCATCCAGATTCGTCTCCACGGTCCCTTCGCGAACCTCGTAGGTATCGAGAGGCACGCCCTTCTCGGCAAGGAGGTCATTCAGGCGCGCTATGTAACCAGGCTCCTTGTCGGAGAAGATTGAGTGAACCGTCCGGAGCCGCGCCATGGCGATCGCCGTATCAACGACCAACTCCGGCGAACCTGGCGCCTGATTGTCGTACCGTCCGGGCCCCGAGTACGCGTCGTAGATGAAGACCCTCTTGCCCGGAGCCCGTGAACCGACCTTGCCCGCCCACGCAGGTACGTAGGTGCGAAGCAGGCGATGCTTGTAGACGGCCGCCGCCTGCGGGGACTCGAAGAACGTCGTGTTGCTTGCCACGTACTCAGGCTCTCACCCGACGGCGACATGAGCCTGGCTGCGGCGTTGAGCAACCATAAGCGTCATCGCCACAATCGCCGAGAACCATAACGCAGCATTTATGTTTCATAGCTTCGCGGCTTACGAAAACTTCGCTGCATCTCGACAATTGTCGAGATGCGCCGTACGTTGCACGTAGTCGCACGGGTAACTTTGCGCAAACGGGCTCTCCGAGGGCAGGTCGTGCAATGTATGCGAGACCCGGCGTGTCAACTTGAAGCTGGGCTCAAAGCCGCTCCGATTCGCTCGCCCGGTATACATGCATCCCGGCGCTTCCGGCTTCAACATGGGAAGTCCGACCCTCTGGGAACGACATCCGCCGGTGGCGCGCGGAGGTCAGTACCTGCGAGACAGACGCATCTTGATGAGACGTCCACGGCCCGGGCTTTGTCAGGAGAGCGTGAGCCGGATCCAGGCGGGGGCGTCCGCGGCTCGCGGCTTGATCTCGTCGTAGCCGCCGTCGTCCATCTCACCGGCGGCGATGAGGTGGTCGCAGAACGCCACGAAGTCGTGGTAGTTCAGTTGATCCCGCACGTCCTTGTCCAAGCGGTCGTAGATCACGCGCGGCCAGACGGGCTGGCCGACGAGATGAGCGGACGCGATGCGGATGGGGACCAGGAGTTCCCTGTCGCGGCGGCTCAGCCGTACGGGCTCGGCCGCAATGACGGCGGGAATCACCGCGACTAAGGTCTCCTTGGGAATTTCGTCGAACCCGCCGGCAGCCATCGCTCCAGCGAGAATCGCGCCTGTGAGCGCGCCCCGCGCGAGCGTCGCTTTGAGCGAGATCTGCCAGCCTCCTGGGCGCATGTGCAGGGTGCCGTCGGTGAGGCCCACCGCTCCGATGAGGGCGTCCTCACAATCGGCGGCGACATCACCGGCAGCGTCGATTCCCAGCGGGGCCAAGCACTGGGTCATCAGCCAGTCGCGCTCGATGGGATCGGGGACGTCGAGACTGTCGACATAGTTCGCCAGCGTCATGGTCTCTTCCATGTGTCCCCCGCTCTGAGGTCGAAGACGCGTTCTTCGAGAAGGATATGCGCGACCGAGACGCGCACGTCCGTCTCGTCGACGATCGACAGATCGAAGACAGTGCGCCGGGCGAACTCAGGCGATTCGGCGAACATCAACCGGAGCCCCGCGTCGTACAGCCGAGAGACCGGTGTGAGATAGGTGCGAGAGCGGCCGCCGGTGTCTGATTCGACACGGAAGGCGAGCACTCGCATCCAGCCGACACGCGTCTCGACTCCGAAGGCGCTATATCTCAGCCGACGTCCGGCAGGCTCGAGCCAGCTGGGGAGGTTCACGGAGAGTCGCTGGTCGGCGAGGACTGTCGCTACGCCGGGCCGCAAGATTGGCTTCCACCGCTCGCTGATCTCCGGCCTGGCCGCGCTCGTCATCGACACGCTGGCGACGACGGGGGCGAGCTGCATCATTCGGACAGGATCCGTGCCGGAGACGTCGAGTAACTCAACTGTGCCGTCATCTCGTTGGCACCGCAGCATGGCGAGGTGCTCCGACGGCGGGAGCTCGCCGGCGAGAAGCACGTACTGCGACACCACGCGCTCGCGGGGACGGATGGCGAGGAAGAAGTGGGCCACTTGTTCGCCGCCGGCCAGCATTTCGGCGAGATCCGTGCCGGGGGGGAGGACCACGGCCGGCAGATGATCGCCGAGGACGATGGCTTCTGACTCGACCGACATCAGGGCCACCCGCGATGGGGACATACCGGTGGACGCCGCCGCAGTGAGTCGGCCCGCGCGAACGAATGGAAGGTGTCCGTCGTAGGGCAATGTGGGGCACCCGGCCTCGACCAGCAATGTCGCGCACCAGTCGTAGGCGGCCCGGTTCAGCTCGCCCCACTCCGCGTCGTTCTCCTCGGCGAACAACTCGGGTTCGAGGCGGCTTGACGGTCCTGGCCAGTCGTTCAAGGGCCCCCATCCATGGCGCTCGATCGAAGCCTCCAGCCGAGCTAGGCGCCAGTCCGGTCGATGCCAGCGTGTGAGCCGGGTGAGATCCTCGGCCCCGAGGTTGCCCGTGGCAAGGATGTCGGCGACCACCGGCGACTGCATGCATGAACGCGCGACAGCCTGGGTAGCGTGCATCCCCAAGTAAGGGCCGGCCAACGACCGGACCCTCCGGTCAGCGCGCTTGAGGTGACGCTCGTACACAGGAAAGGCCGCCCGAAGGCGTTCCGCAGTCCAGCCAGCGGAGATGCACGACATCCACGTCGCGAACTCCTCGTGGGTCCGCGTGCAGCCACTCCGGGCGGCCTGAGATTCCGCAGCCTCCCTTCCGGACTGCTCTTCCTCGAAACGGTCCAGCAGAAGCCCATAGGCCGTCGTCATCTGCAACCTGTCATGCATCGCCTCATGGATCGAGGCCACTACTACCGCTTCCGCATCGGCATCCTCGCCGACGTCGACGGTCCACCCGCGGCCGTGGTACATCCCCTGCGGCGGCTTGGTCATCGCTGCTCGCCCATCACGTCTGCACCGCACCGTCGAAGCTGATTCGAGCTTCAGTCAACAGGACGGAGGAGGCGACGGCTGAGAGGACCTCCGCCCATTCGGACCAGTCCGCTTCGCTCGTCGACAACCGTCCTCCCAACAGATCGGCAAGTTGGCCCATTAGTAGTTGGATCAACAGATCGTCACCGATCGACAGCATGACGTGCGGGTGGCCGTCGACGTGCATGACGAGTCCCTTTAGCGTCGGGTCGCCAAGGCCGAGGTACGCCGCGTAGACCGGCTGGTCCTCACCGAGCAAGGAGCCTGCGCCGATGAGCCCGGGAAGGCCCACATCGAGGAGGACCACGAGCGGCCACACCCGCAGTACGGGCAGCCACGCTTGTTGCCACGCGGCATCCAGGTAGCAACTCGCGGTGAGGCTACAGGCCGCCACTCCGCGATCGGCCCAGGCGGCAACGACGGAGGCTAACGTCTCGGGGCGTGGCAGCTCCGCGTGAAGGATGAGGTCCCGACCGTCGTCGTCCACCAGGACGCGGATGGCGAAGAGGGGGTCGGCGCGCGGACCCTCCAGCGACCTCTCTGGAAAGAGGAACTGGCGGCGCATTGACGCCCGCAGACGGCCGTGGATGACAACGAAGGGTGCCGACGAGGCAGCGCAAAGCGCAAGAACGGGGTCGAGATCCACGTCATCGCCGATGACGGCCAGCGCGGCCGGGTGGGGTGGGCGCAGTTCCAGTGAGGCGGCGGCGGTCAATCGCCTCACCGATTCGACGTCGCTGATGGCCTCCTCGTTGTCGGTGCGAGGCGGATCGACGTTGATCCCGTCCGCGGCGAGTCTTTCGACGATGCGCCTAGCAGCGAGGAGATGCGCGTCGGCCTCGACCGTCGGCATCTTGGCGAGCCGGGAACTCGCCGAGACCACTGATGCGATGAAGGCGCGTTCCCACAACGACCACGCCCGGTCGAGTGTCGCATCTGTCTCATCAAGGGCGAGGTCATCGACGGCCACACCGACGCTGTCCTGGAATGTGTCGTCCGCGCCCCTGCACGCTTCGCGCAGGACGTCCGGTGTGCTGAGTCGTGTCAGGGCCCTGAAGCGGTGATCGGGACGCCAGGAAGCGGGGATCTGAGCCATGCTCAACGCTGTGGGATAGGCGTCTGCCATGAGCTCGAGAACGGGTGCGGACATGCTCCACCTGGCCACCGCGGTGGCGGCAAGGTCCTGACGATGGCCTGGCATCACGGGCGCCAAGAGGTGCGAATAGCGCGCGGCCAACGGAGCGTAGATGGGGTAGTCGTTCAGGACTCGGTCGATGTCGGGGTGCCGAGTGCGCGCGAGCGAGAGGGACATGAAGCTGGCAAACGATTCGTGCACAGTGCGGCAGGCAGAAGTCAGCCCCGGTAGCAGCGATCTCTCCCACGTCGGGTGCCGCGCGGCTAGGTGGATCGCGGCGCCCCACGAGGTGTCGTCGTTGAGCACCTTGTGGTGGATCTCATGAAGATGGGCCACCTGATGCTGAGCGATGTCGTCGCCCATGAGGTGCAGAGAGTAGCCGTGGGGGTCGTACAAGCCCGAGGACGCCGCATGGCTCCCCGACAGCGCGAAACAGCAACAGCCGTCGACCCGGCCAGGGCCCATTGGCACAACGCCATTCTGCCCAGGTCCGGCACCCGGCCCCACGGGGATCCGAGTCCATCGCCGCGTTGGCACCTAAGACGCCACCCGATGCGAACAGGTTTCCCGCCCTGCCGTTGGTGCGATGCCAGCCACCACTGATTCACTACGGCAGTCGATCACCATCGGGCCATGACCTCGTCTACGTTCGGAGCACCTTTAGCCAATGTGGTGCGCCAGTCGAGTTTCCTTAGATGTTGCAGGTGGCCTACGAAGACGATTGGCGCGAGGTCGGCATCGGCTGCGGCCTGGATGACCCAAGGCCCGCTGAGCCGGTCCGGCAGCTGGGGTAAACCGTTGGGCAAGATCCAACCTGCGGCGGTCGCGTTGGCCTCGCGTTCCTGAGTTGCTTCGTCTGAGTCGTCATCGGGGTCGTCGTCAACCTCGATGGTCTCCACGATCGGTTGGTCCTCCTTGACATGGCCCCGTGTCAGGTGAGCGATCTCGTGGACGAGTGCGAAGAGGACCTTGTCCAGTCGCTTCCCTCGACCAGATAGGCCAATGACGCGGGTCTGATCGACGATCATTGCGCAGCCGTCGATCTTCGCCCCTGGGAGTGCAGGAACGTAGACGAGCCGGACACCCGCTCTTCCTAGCATCTCTGGGAGGTCGGCAAAGTCCGACGGCTTCTTGACTGCTCGCGGTAGTGCCGCGCCCACCGCTTCGAGGGCCTTTCGTGAGTAGCGTTCGGTCACAGGCTTGGCTCGTGCAGCGTGGCGAACCATGTACATCCAGGAGGTCTGGAGCGAGGAGGGCGCTTCGCCGTGATTGGAGCGCTTGGCGGCGGCCGCCAGGCGGGGCTCCTCATCAAGTGAGTTCAACTCGAAGAATCGCAGCGCGTCCTGCTCGAGCTCGTCCAGCGACGTCCCGGCGAGGGCCCCTACCTTCCTCAGTAGCGGGATGGGGCCTTTGGCGTTGAGGCGGGCACGGCGCCGGACGTTGTCAAGGTCGCTCTGCGACTTGGCATCCCTCTTCTGCAGCCACAGGAGGTACTGGTCCTGCAAGTTGAGCCACATCTCGGCACTGGTCCCCAAGGCAGCACCGATCTGCGCAGCAGACTCGCGAGTGATCTCTTTCTTCCCGGAGATGATCTCGGAGACGAACTGTGCTGGGCGGTCGAGGATGGCCGCGAACTCGGCCTGAGTCCAGCCGCGAGCCTCGAGCTCGTCGGCGAGGAACTCCCCCGCGGGGAAGACCTCGGCTAGTACAGCGTTCATCTCGATCACCCTGTCGATGTCAGTGGTAGTCGACCACTTCGAGGAGGACCGCTACTCGGCCCTCCACGTTCTTGAATGTGAGGATCAGCCGGAACTGATCGTTGAGGCGCATCGACGTCTGGCCCAGGCGGTCGCCTTTCAGCTTCTCCATTCTCAGACCTCGCATCTGGTACAGGTCGCGCTCGTCCCGTGCGGCGGAGAGGAGCTGGACCTTCTTCCGATACGACCGGATGACGGTCGGGTCCCACCCCTTCGGTGCGTACTCCACCTCTTGGGCGAGCCGGCGTAGCACTTTGTTGTGGTACTCGACGCGCAACGTGACCTCATTCCATCACCCCAGAGATGAAGACCCGCATGTAGCGGATCCTAGACGGCCCATGCTTCCATGTCGGCCCGACAGACCGCGACAGTAGGACTCGCTATCTAATCTTCACCCCTTCGGTGAAGGTCAGTATGCTATCTTTTTCCTCGGCGAGCAACCGTTCGTCAGTGATCAACCCCAGGAGCCACCATGCCCAACGACGCCAACACCCAGCTGCACCAGAAGACCTACGCGGTGGTCATCAACGGAACCCCGCACGACCTCCATGACGAGGTCGTCAGCTACGAGAGCCTGGGGGCGTTGGCGTTCCCCGGCCACGACCCGGCTGCGATCTTCACCGTCGCCTACAAGAACGCGATCGCCTCGCACGGAGGAAGCGGGACGCTCGTTGCCGGCGAGTCCGTGAAGGTCAAGAAGAAGGGGACGAGCTTCGATGTGCGCCTCACGACTCGTTCGTAACAGCCCTGACCTTCAGCGTCTCTTCGACGAGGGCTACACGGTCCGGATCGTTGACGGCTACGTCGTTGTCGACGACATCCCCTACGTCGACGCCACGAGGGAGGTTCGGTGGGGGTCGTTCATCTGTCCGCTGGACCTCACCGGTGATCGGACTGCCAAGCCCAGCAACCACGTCATGGCCTTTGTCGGGGCAGCTCCGTGCAACCGCGAGGGCGGCGAGATCTCACCGGGGTTCGCGAACCCCGGCCTCACGTCCGGATGGGCAGCCGGCCCCGAGCTGACGCCCTCCGTTGGTTTCTCCCAGAAGCCCCGGCCCGAAGGGTACGCCGACTTCCACGAGAAGGTCACCACCTACGCAGCCATCCTGATGGGGCCGGCTCAGGCGATCGATCCGAGTGTGACACCGCTGCAGGGCAGGCCCTTCACCACGGACGAGGAGGACGGGGTGTTCGTCTACGTTGACACTTTCTCCAGCCGTGCGGGCATCACCGGCCGTAACCAGTTGCTGGAGTTGCCCAAGGTCGTGATCGTCGGACTCGGCGGGACCGGCGCCTACATCCTCGACCTACTGGCCAAGACCCCGATCCGCAACATCCACCTTTACGACGCCGACACCTTCAAGACGCACAACGCCTTCCGCGCACCTGGCGCGGCCTCCAGCGATGACTTGGGGGGCCAGATCGCCAAGGTCGACTACTACGCGGCCAACTACGCCAGGATGCGTCGGCACATCCACGCTCACGCTGCCTACGTCACAGCTGCCAACGTCGGCGAGCTCACCGACGCCGATTTCGTGTTCTTAGCGATGGACGCCAGCCCGGACAAGATGACGATCATGGAGGCACTCTTCGCGGCCGGTGTGCCCTTCATCGACACCGGTATCGGGGTGAGCGATGACTCTCCCGGCATCGCCGGGCAAGTTCGCGTCACCACCGCGCTCCCGGGTGCCACAGACCACATCACCCGGGACAGGCTGATCTCCGTCGTCGCTGGCGACGCCGCCGAGTACGACACCAACCTCCAAGTCGCCGAACTCAACATGGCTGCCGCCCTGCTTGCGGTCATCCGATTCAAGAAGTGGGTCGGCTTCTATGCCGACGCCGAGGCCGAACTGCACAGCACCTACCGGATCGACACCAACGAAGTCCTCAACAAGTACGGGAAGCCCTCCGTGCACGAGGGTATGGAGGAGGGCGCCGCATGAGATCGCGGCAGCTCGATCCCGTCTTCGTGACCTACATCCCTGCGCAGCTCAGGTCAGGGCATGTGTACGTCTCGATGGAGTACGCGACCGCCGTACACCTGTGTGCTTGCGGCTGCGGAGCCAAGACCGTGACTCCACTTGCGGCGGACGGCTGGACGCTGAAGTTCGATGGGTCTGTGACGTTGCGGCCGTCGATCGGCAATGGCCAATCGCCCTGCAAGTCGCACTACCTGATCACTCGAGACAGGATCGAGTGGCTTCCACCGATCGGTGTCGCGTCCACGCGACGTGCCATCGCCCGAGACCAAGCCGCTGCGGCGGCCGTGCGGTCTCCTTCCCCACGACCGAACCCGTGGATGCGGCTGCTCAATCGACTGCGGGGACGGACATGACTGGCGGCGACTTGACCCAATCAGGCGCGCTTGTGGAGGGCAAGAGCAAGTTCCAGTTGCTGCTTGTCGTCGAGCGAGTGCTCGAACGTGCGGTAGCGGGCGCGGTCCTTGGTGGTCGGCTTGATTCCTCGCCAGGCGGGTGAGAGGTCGAGGTGGGCGTGGGCGACGTGGACCCATTGCCAGGTCAGACCGAGGCCGTGGGCCCCGTGCCGGGTGCCGGGCCGGATGCGGCGGGCCCATTCGTCGAACCAGCGGCTCATCCCGCGTCGGTGGCGGATCTTGGCTTCGGTAGCGCGGTAGTCGCTGCGTAGTGACTCCTCGGCGGCGCGCCAGATCCGGGCCTTCCATTCGTCGGCGGTGATGAGCATGGTCGCCGAGCAGGCACGAGCGCAGCGCACTCCCATCGGGCCGGGTATGCCGAGGGCTTCGGCAGCGGCGGCCCAGGACCTGATGTCCGCATGCAGCCGCGCGAGGGATAGAGAGGCGAAGAGTCGGACGGTCGCCTCGCTGGAGTCGAAGGCACCCGCGAGGTGCTCGAGGTACTGCTCGTGCGGGATGACTTGGGGGATGACGAGCAGGTTGATCGGCATGAGCGCTCCATCGGATCTGGTCGTGTCGAGGTGGTGGGACAGGCGCCGGTGCGGGGCGCGGGCGGCCATGACGAGCCGAGTCAGGGTGGGAGTCATGACCGTGCGGTCGGCCAGCCAGCCGAGCGGCCCGTCGTTCGTCGTCGGGGTGAGCTCGGTCCACGGCGTCAGGAGTGTGGCTGCGGTGTCGAGGTCGTCGGCGGCCAGGATCGCGTCCGTGGTTACCAACGCTTGGCCACGCAGGGCGGGGTCGTCGGGTGGGCGCATGCCCCAGCGTGGTCCGCGGGTCGCGGTGCGCTCTGCGGCGAGGAGGGCGAGGCCGGCCACCCATGGTGCGAGGCCGTCGGCTCCGGGTTGTCCGGCCAGGTGAAGGAGGAGCGTCGTCAGGTGCCGGAGGTCGGCCAGGTATGCCGCGGGCGTGGCCTCCTGTCCGAGCACCATGACGTGCTCACCACTGAGTGCCGAGTTGATTCGAGCCTGGGTCGCGAGCACCGCTGGCGAGGCCGGCTCCCGCGGGAGGCTGGTGAGGTCCTGCGGGCACTGCTTGACCGGTCCCTGGCCGAGCGGGTTCCCGCACACGATGGCGGCGCCGACGCGGCGCAGGTGGGAGTGGCGCTGGTCGCGGAACGGCCGCCCACACGACGGGCATTGGGCTACCAAGACGAGGCTGTGGTCGGTGCAGGCGGTGACGAGGAGCAGCCGCCAAGTGGTCTTCCAGGCACCGGTGTCCGCGATGCACGCGGGGCAGATGTGTGTGCCGTGGGCGGGTGTCCAGCCGCGGGCGGCGACCTGCCGGTAGGAGTAGCGGTCGTCTGGGTCGAGCCCGGTGAGGTCGAGCGCGGTGCCGTCGAAGGAGGCGAGGGTCGCGGCATACACGTCCTTCTCGTCGACGCGGGCGAGGGCTGCGAGTCTCGCGATGGTCTCCGGGGAGGGTGCGAGGGTGAGGTAGCGGTTGCCGGCCCTGCCGTGGTCGGTGGCGGCCAGCAGCTGGGCGGTGGTCAGGCCGTTGGCGTCGGCGAGGTGCTCGAGCCAGGACTCGATCGACTCCCCAGGCCGGGGAGCCACAGAGACCGGCAGTGCGGCGGTCATGACCGGATGGGTGGAGGTGTGCGCGACCCCCAGGCCCTGTCGTCCGGCAGGAAATCCTGGGGGTCACTTCCCGGTCCCTCGCAAGGGTGGGCGTCAAGGGTGAGGGTAGCGCCTGAATCGAGGTTGGTCATCGGAGTTGGCTCAGGGTTACCGGGTCGGCTCGGATCACTCACGCCGTTCTCCTCCGTTTGGGGTGACGTCGGCGGGCGTGGTCGAGGCGGCCGTTGCGGTAGGCCTGGCCGGCGGCGATGCCGGTGTACCCGGACAGCTCGGCGAGGTCGGCGCACTCGGACACAATGGGACAGGCCGCGCATAGGGCGGCGGGTTCTGTGAGTGCGGCCTGCCGGGCTGCGGCGGTGAGTGAGGCGGCATACGTGGCCTCCCAGCGGGCCCATTGGATGGTGAGGTCTTTGCAGCTGCCGTCGGCGAGGCTCCAGGCCGCGTCGCGGGCCAGGACTTCCCGGCTGATGCCCCTCACCGGTGGCCCCGATGCGAGCCGAGGCACTCGGTCGGGACGTGTGCCGTGGTGATGGTGATGCTCTCGAGGACGTCGGCGTCGGGGCCGTACTGGCACAGGAGCTGGTGTTGGAGGTCGGCGCGGGCCTCGCGGGCGGCGTGCTCGCTCGTGTAGGAGCCGGCGATGTCGTGGCAGTTCCAGACCAGCCACACGCGGGTCACGGAAGCGGGCACCGGGTGAGGCTCGGCGAGGAGCTCTTCGACGAGCATTCGCAGTTCTTCGGTGTAGTGGGCGTAGAAGGTGGCGTCCATCTCGGGGATGGGGGTGTCGCCCATCGCGCGCAGGATCCGCGCGGCTCGGGTGGGCAGGTCTTCGTGGTCCGGCTCGATGGGGGTCATCCGTACCTCCGGGTGATGCCGGTGAAGGTGGCGCGGTTGGCGGGGATGGTCAGGAGGTCGGTGTCGGCGAGCAGTTGTTGGCCGGTCTCGTGCAGCGCGAGGCGGGTCTCGGGGTCGATGGCTGCGTTGAAGGCGCGAACGTGCCGGTCGGGGACGAGAGGGAACGGGCTGGTCCACATGGGTCCGCGGGTCAGGCGTGTCCAGATCCAGCCCAGGGCCAGGACTCGGGGCGCGTACCTCTCGATCTCGGGCAGGTTGCTCGCCGGCACGGGAAGGCGGGGCAGCGTGGTGATGGGGCGCAGGATGTCGCGGCGGCTCTGGTAGTCGATCAGACCGTCGTTGAGGAGCACCGTGACGGCGTCGCCGAGAAGGTGTGCGTCGGTGTGGCTGATGCCGCGGCCGAGGCGAACACCGTCCAGCAGCCGGCTGGTATCGGTGTCGGCGGCGCCGAAGGCGAGGGCGGCGCGGCTGGACGAGGGCGAGCCTTCGTAGGTTTGGGTGAGCAGCATGTGCAGCGCGAGGGCGGAGTGCCAGCGGGTGCGCCAGTCGGCGGGGTTGGGCAGGCCGTCGTCGTCGGGATGCGGCAGGAGGGCCGGGACGTGCTCCGGGCGTATGCCGTGCCGGGCGACCTGGTGCTCGAGCTGGGTGAGGAACCAGCGCAGGCGGCCACTGTCGGTGGCGTTGAATCCGGCGACGATCGGCCGTCGCGGGGCAGCTGGAGGCCGCTGCGGAAGGTACTTGCGTGGGTGGCGTGTCGGTGTGCCGCGTCGGCGGGCGTGGCCTTCACGGGAGAGTTGGTCGTGGGACGCGGTGGAGTGCAGGGCAGGGGCCGCGCTGACCAGGATCGCGGCGACGGTGGCGGGGTCTGCGCTGGGGAAGGCGCCCCAAGCCCGGGCGGCTGCCTCGTCGACGGGTGGGATGGAGTCGTGGCGGTGGGGCCAGGTGTCGTCGATGGTTTGGGCGATGAGGGCGCACAGGCGGCGAAACCGGCCGAGCCGGACTCGGGCGCTGTGGTGAGTGATGGACGCCTCGGCCAGCTCGACGAGCTCGTCGACGAGGCCGGTGAGGTCCCGTGGGGCGTCCACGATCTCCCCTGCCGGTGCGGTGGTGGCGGGGACGAGCAGGACATTGCAGTGGCGGCACATCGGTGAGAGCGCGGTTTGCCAGAGCAGCTCCCGCCGCCCGGTGCGGGGCGTGCATCGTGGGCAGATCCAGTCGGCCGAGAAGTGGAGGCGCCAGCCGCCGCGGTGGGTGACGCCCTGACCGCGGACGGTGGGCGGGTAGCGATCCATCGTCAGCTGCGCCGCGGCCGCGGGGTCCAGCCCGGCGAGGGCGGCGAGGGTGTCGAGCTCGCCGGCGGGAACATCGACGTCGTGGCGGTGCGCCGGCAGGACCCGGCTGCGGGTCAGACCATTGGCGTCGGCGAGGCGGGCGGCATACGACGTGAGCGGTTCACCCGGCGCAGGGACCGGGCGGACGGGCAGGGCCACAGTCATGACCGAGGCTTCTTGCCCTTGGCTTGGTCGAGTTGGCCGTCGATCGAACGTTCGCTGAGCTTGATCGCGTCGAGGTCGTCGTGGGTGATGTGGCTGCGGCGGCCGTGAACGGCGTCCAGGACAGAGCCCGTGACGAGTTTGGCGACCTCGCCGACGAAGCCTTGAGTCCGCCGCCAGATGTGTTGGGCCAGCTTGTTGGTGAACAGGTCCGGGGCGGCATCGGGCAGGTGCTGCAGGGGCCGGTCGGAGGCGGTCGCGAGAAGGTCCTGCCAGGCGGCCTTGTTCTCGATGCTGCTGATCTTGAAAGCGTCGACCGTCATCGTGGTCAGCCGGGCGCGGATCTGCGGGTCGTCGACGATGGCGGTGCTCTCCAGGTTGGCGCCGACGAGGATGACGGTGCCGTTGTTGATCTCGCCGAGCTCGGTGTTGAGGAACTTGATGTAGTCCAGGACCTCGCGGCCCTTGGCATTGGTCGACCGGAGCATGTGGGCGTCGTCCAGGATCACGACCTGCACGCCGTGCATCCGCAAGGCATGCAGCACGCGGGTGGTCGTGGTGCGAGCGAGACCCTCGGGCGGATAGCCGAGGTAGAGCAGGATCAGCGCGTTGATCTCCTTGATCGAACTCGACGCCATCAGGGTCACGAAGACGACCGGCACCCAGTCCGCCATCAGCCCGGGCTTGGGAGACCACGTTGGTCGGGGTTCGTTGACCTGGTCGCCGAGCACGCCTCGGTGGACACCGAATCCCCACTGCTTGAGCAGCGTGGACTTGCCAGCCGAGTACGGCGCCGTGACCGCGACCATCGGCATCGCGCCCGGCGGCCGGAGCCGGTTCGTCTCGACGATGTCGTCCAGATGGGCCTTCACGGCCTCCATCGGCTTCGAGACGACGACTGTCGCGTTCATCGCCACGCGCAACCGACGGAAGTAGTCGTCCCGGCCGGCTCGAGACGAGCCGTCGTGCTCAGCGAAGGAGACAGGCTCGGGCCACGCCGGGGGTGGAGCTGTCGCTTGCCGATGCCAGTCGCGTGCGTCCATGTCACACCATCTCTCGGTAGTCGGGCCAGGCCTCGTCGTCGGTCTCCTGGGTGGGTTCAGCGGCTCCCGGCTCGGAACTGTTGTCTGCCGCCCCCGAGGCGGGGAAGCGCAGGACATTGCCTTCCTGAGCGAGTTCGAGGGCTCGGTGGGCTTCGGCAACCTCGGCATGGTCGCGTTGGGCTTGTCCCCACCGGATGTATGCCGCGGAGAGCTGCGCCCGTGACTCGTCCTTGCCTTTGGGGGTGGTCAGGTCGCCGATCTCGTCGATGATCTGGAGCATGATCGTGCGCTTCTTGAGCGCTCGGTTGCCTCCGCGTTCTCGGATGCGTTCGTTGACCCGGTCGACCAGGACGTCGACCAGTGGTGCGTCGATGAGGTGTCGTCCTCGCCAGCCGATCTCGTGGATCCGGTCGGTGTCGGGATGACGGAACCAGATCCGTGTCATGTCGCGGGGATCGTGGTGGAACGGGATCGCGCTGTCCTGTTCACGGAAAGTCCCTTTGCGGACATGACGGAAGTCCTCGAGGACCTCGTCGTCGTAGCTCAGGTTCTTGAACTCGACCCCGGCGTGGCCGGGCGCGAGCCAGATGATGGGGAGGAACTGGTAGATCAGGTCGGGGTGCACCGGGAGCGTGACGCGGCCGGTGATCGCGAAGAGAGCATCCCAGTACTCCAGCGGAGTGACACGCTTGCCCGGTTCACCGGGGAGGTGCAGCCCGTCGTGTGGTTGCCTGCTGTAGTCCAGGGTGAGGAAGCGCTGCATGTCGGTGAGGTACTTCTCGGCGGTGCACATGGGCTCGTCGGCAATGACTCCGACCCATGACCCTCGCTCGTAGATTCCGCGACCCTTGAACGCCTCGGACTGCTGGTAGAAGCGCTGGTAGGTCTCGTGGAGCCTCTCAATATGGGGATTGTCGCTGGGCTTCTTCCCCCGGCTGAGCTGCAGGGTGATGCCGAACTGGTCGAGCAGCGACCGGAAGTGCTTCCCGACGTAGATGGAGCCGTGGTCGGACCGAACAGACGTGGGAGTCACGCCGGGAATCTGGTGTTCTCCCCAGATCTCCAGGTCCGGCTTGGTGACGCCTCGTCGCCCGGTCCGCACGGGGTTGCCGTTGAAGTCCAGCGATTGGGGCACTCCGATCCATCGCCAGTCGTCGATCGTCGGCCCGTCGGGTCCCTTCTCGACCAGCATCGACTGGTGGCGCATCGTGTCGTAGAGCAGCAGTCCGACGTCCACGCCGTTGGCAGAGCGGGGAAAGAGGCGCATCGCGGTGACGACCCGAGATGGTGTGCTCATCATGGAGCCGATCTCGACGCTGACGGGGCGGTCCTGGATCGGGTCCCAGATGAGGTTGTCGCCGCGGCAGATGTCGGTGCAGCACTGGGTGCTGTGCTGGGCCGGGTGGCTCTCATGCCCGGAGACCTTGCGCAGACTGCGGGACTTCTGTTGCTTGGTCGTTCTCCCGATGGCCCGCCAATGGTGACTGAGGTACTCCTCCATCAACCGCTCGGGCAGGTTCTCGATGACCAGGCCTTCCTGCTTCATCTGCAGGCGGATTCGGCGTTCGATCTCGTTGCGGCTGATCGCGCTGTGGCGGCCGTCGAACTGGCGAAACTGCTCCTCGGCGATGCGACGGAAGTTGGCGTCCAAGGCATCGAAGCCTTGCTTGTCGCGGATGCTGCGTCCGTCGACGAGCCCGCCGAGTCCGAGGGTGAGCCAGTTCTTGTCCCAGGTCATCATGGCTCGGCCGGTGATGCTCGGCTTCTGGATCTCACCGTCGTAGACGCGCTGCATGATCGTGCGGTCCACGGTCCGCTCGAAGGACACCAGCCGGCTCATGTGCTCGTAGCGCTTGGTGATGCTGACGCCGTAGCTCTCGCCGAACGGCCAGAAGGGCTCGCCTGGTTGCGCGAGCTCGGCCAAGCCCTCACGGAAGCCGCTCCGGCACTCCATGACGCATTGCTGTCGGAACAGCGCGGTCGCTTGGACGTCAGCGGGTAGCTGGACGAACCAGGGCAGGAGTGAAGAATGGAGCACCTGGACTCCCGCGTCGCTGATCTCCCTGGCATCCAGCTCCGTGTAGGCGGTGAAGTAGGTGTCTCCCGTGGAGCCCTTGAGGTGGACACCGTGCCTGTCGAGTTCAACAACGATGGCAACCCCGCGGTTGGTAAGGATGCGCATCCCGGGGGAGATCTCGACGGTGGCTCTACCCATCGGAGGCCCCGTGGGCCCACGCGATCGGCGCTGTTCGTCCGATCCAGTGGTCCAGGTCGACGACCAAGTCGCCGCGCCATGCGTAGTGCCACATCGCGGAGACGAGGTGACCGGCGCCATGGTCGGCCTCGATGATGTCGTTCATGGTCGCGCCCGAGTCACACAGGTCGACGAGCTCAGCCTTGGCCGCCGGGTACCAGGGTCGGTCGTGCCGGTATGCCGCGAGCCACCTCAGGTTGTACTTCTTGGCGCGCGAGTGACCTGGGAAGACGGCGTAGCCCCAGCCGACTTCCTGACATGCCGCGGCCGTCGCGTCGCTCTGGATCCTGAACTTGTCGTCTTGTCGCTCCGCCGAGCGGACGTTCCAGATGGTGACGCGACCGGCCGTGTCGAGCATGAGCAGGTCGGGTGTGTGGATCGTGCGCCGCCCGTTCGGCATCGTCACCCGGAGGCGGGCGGGCTGCGGCACGAACCAGGCAGCGGTCGGGTCGCGCTCCAACATGAGCAGCAGGTCGTACTCCAGACCCGATTCCAGCTTCAAGGTGGTGCCCGTGACGAAGCAGTGCGCCTGCACCGGGATGTGCCTCGACTTCTCCGTCGACCGCGGGTTCCGGATTGGCTGTAACTCGCGGACGTCTGGGGGTCCGAGGGACCAGTCCCATCGGATCGCATCCAACCCTTGGGGACGGAAGGTCCAGTCGGTCACCCGACCCACGGGGGCTGGCCGCACGCATGCGGCATCAATAGACTGACCCAACGGAGGATCCTCGCTTGCCTAGAGCGTTCCATCGGATCCACCACGAGGGCGCGCCTTGCTACCAACAGGGCGTGCCCTCACCTACGTGTGGACCCGTTGCCCACAGTAGGGGCACAACCACCACCAGCGCAATAGTTTGCCCGCATGGTCCTGTTGAACACGCCCGGTTCGCGACTTTGATTCGACTGCATAACCATGCGTTCTCGGAGCAGGCAACTCAGCCAGCTCCCCCCATTCGTAGCGGCGAGTCGCCCTAGGCAGCGGCATCGTCGCAGGTCACAACTATACGGGCTATCCTCAAGCACATGAGCAACTTACCTGTCGGAAAGCCACGAAAGTCGTATGCTGACGAACACGTGCAAGCCACTCGGGGTCTGACCAGCCCCAACCGAACCGGCCTCACCAGCCGGCCGACCTCGGAGGATGGTTCCACCTCCACGAGGAACGTTGTGAGACCTTCTTTGGAAGTCCTGCGTGAGCGGCGGGGACGTGACGCGCGCCCGGACAACCTCGTTGAGGACGTGCGGGCATGCATCCAGCCCGTCGCTGAGACGTGCTGCCTGTCGCCCACCTGTCATGAGGTCGTCAGCTGGCCGAAGACCGGAGGTCGTCCGAGCCGATTCTGCTCCCGCGCCTGCCAGGAGCGTTTCGATCGCGAACGCGGGCGACTGCTTGCGGAGGTCTCGGCGATAGAGGCTGCGCTCCCGTTGGCGTCTGCCCCGGCCGAGCGTCGGTATCTCGCCAACCAACTGAGTCGCCGGACGTGGCTCTTGGAACGCTATCCGTTGCCCTACAAGGAGCAGGACCGCCTGCTTAAGCTGGAAAGGGAGACCCGCAAGTGACCACAGCACGGCTGGAGCTTGTCTGGCCCGGGAAGGACAAGTTCCTGCTCGTGCCCAAGGATGAGACGGGCAAGCCGATCTGGGTGGAGCGCGACCATCCCGCCGCTTCCGAGGTCCGGCTCGCCGACTTCGTCGGCATGGTCGGTGAGGTGCCGGAGGATCCGTATGCTGCGAACCTCCTCTTCACAGGCGACTCGCTCGACGTCCTGCGCATCCTGTGCGAGGTCCCGGAGTACCGCGCCATCTACCGAGGCAAGGTCAAGCTCGTCTACATCGACCCGCCGTTCAACACGGGGCAAGCGTTCGAGCACTACGACGACTGGATGGAGCACTCGACCTGGCTGTCGTTCATGCGCGAGCGGCTCCTCCTGATCAGAGACCTCCTCGCCCCCGACGGCTCGGTCTGGGTGCACCTCGACGACGCAGAGCAGCACCGCATGCGCCTGCTCATGGACGAAGTCTTCGGCGCCCAGTGCTTCATCGCTTCATTCGCCTGGGAGAAGGACAAAGGACGTCGTAACGACACGGACGTGTCAACCGTTCATGACCACATTCACGTCTACGCGCCGAACCCTTCTCTGTGGGCGAAGGTGCGCAATCCCTTGGTTCGGACGGCGGAGCAGGTGGCGCGGTATCGAAACCCGGACGGGGACCCTCGAGGGCCGTGGCTGCAGGGGGACAACGGGACTGCGAAGAGCGGATCTGATGCCGCCCGTTTTGAAGTAGAACTTCCATCGGGTCGGGTCGTAACACCACCCGCCGGCAACTTCTGGAGATTCAGTCGCGAGAACTTTGACAGGGCTCGCGCTGAGGGACGGGTGTGGTTTGGCCGGAAGGGCGACAGCATGCCTGTTATCAAGCGATACCTCACCGACGTGAAGGACGGCGTCGTGCCTCGATCGTGGTGGCCGGCTGACGAGGTCGGGCACAACCAAGAGGCAAAGCGCGATCACCTCCGCAAGATGTTTCCTCAGGGGGCACCTTTTGCCACCCCCAAGCCGGAGCGGCTGCTTGAACGCGTGATCCATATCGGGTCCAACCCCTGTGACATTGTCTTGGATTGCTTCGCCGGATCGGGGACGACGGCTGCGGTGGCGCACAAGATGGTTCGTCGTTGGGTCACCGCGGAAGTGTCACCCTCGACAGTCGAGACGTTCACGTTGCCCCGTCTCACTAAGGTGGTGGCCGGCGAGGACCCCGGCGGCATCACCAAGTCCGCTGGGTGGGAGGGCGGCGGCGGCTTCCGGACGGTAGCGGTCGGGCCGTCGATGTACGAGGACACGCCTTTCGGTGTTCTCCTGGCGGAGTGGGCAACTAACGGACGCTTCGCTCGGGCGGTCGCCGGGCAGCTCGGGTTCGAGTTCCAGGGTGACGCGGCGCCGCTGTGCGGGGCCCGGGGACGGATGCGCCTTGCCGTCGTCGATGGCACCGTCGGTCCTGAGGAGATCCGACAGGTCGTCGGCGCTCTGGGAGACAAGGAGCGCGTGACGATCGTCGCGAAGTCTGTTCTCCCTGAGGCCGAGTCGACGCTGACCGAGATCAGTCCCGGGTCGAGGATCCGCAAGGCGCCTCGGGATCTGCTGACGAGTGGGGCAGGGCGGATGCGGCGCCGCACCGAGGTGAGTCCGCGGCATACCAGGGAAGCCACGGAAGGATCAGGCGCGTGAGGATCGACTACGACCCGGCCCTGGTCGAGCAGGTCAGCTACAACCTCGACCTGCGTGAGCCGAACCAGCAGGCGCTCGATGCTCTCGCGAGGTCGCTGGGTGAGGCCGAGCCGGGGGCGGAGTTCATCGCTGATCTGGCGACGGGTGTCGGCAAGACGTACATCGCCGGTGGGTTACTCGACTACCTGTACGAGTCCGGGGTACGCAACGTCCTGATCGTCACGCCGGGATCGACGATCCAACGCAAGACGATCGACAACCTCACGCCAGGGCATCCGAAGTACCTGCGGGGAATGCAGTCGCGGCCGATGGTCATCACCCTCGACACCGTCGAGCGGGGCGAGGTCGGGGCGGCCTTGGCCGACGAGGACCGGTTCAAGGTGTTCGTCTTCACGGTGCAGTCGCTGCTGCGGCCCAACAAGGAGGATCGCCGTCGGGCGTTCCAGCCGCACGAGACCCTCGGCACCGCCATACGGACGTACTTGGAGCAGGCGGATGACCTGGTCGTCATCGCGGACGAGCACCACGTCTACTACTCAGGCTCGGCGAAGAAGTTCGAGGCCGCGATCACCGAGCTCCACCCCTTGGCGACGATCGGCCTGACCGCGACCCCGCACGCGGCGTCGGAGTCGATGGTCGTCTACCGGTATCCGCTGTCGGAGGCGATCGCCGACGGGTGGGTAAAGATCCCCGTGCTCGTGACGCGGCAGGACGGCATCCACGATGTGCGGACCCAGCTCGCGGACGGGCTGACGCTGCTCGATGCGAAGCGGGAGGCGATGCTGGCCTACTGCGCCCAGGTGCGTGGGAGGAAGTTCGCCGAACCGGTGATGTTCCTCGTTGCCTCGACCATCGACGAAGCAACCGAGTACCGTGACCTGCTCGTCGGCTCGGACATGCTCGGCTCACCGGAGCAGGTGCTGCTCGTGACGTCGGAGGAGCCCGACGCCACGCTGGCGCTGCTGGATCGGCTGGAGGACCAAGAGTCTCCGGTGCGGGCCGTCGTGTCGGTCTCGATGCTCAAGGAAGGCTGGGACGTCAAGAACATCTACGTCATCGCCTCCGTGCGGTCGATGGAGTCGAGCCTGCTCACCGAGCAGATCCTCGGTCGCGGGCTGCGGCTGCCGTTCGGGCAGCGCACTGGCAACCCGATGCTCGACACTGTCGAGGTCCTGTCGCACCGGTCGTTCGCGACGCTGCTCAAGCAGGCCAAGTCCCTGCTCGAGCAGACCCTCGGCGACCGCGTCGACGAAGCTTCCGTCGTCGTCAACCCCGTCGCGGGGCGGTTCACACGCGGGACTGAAGCCGGTGGCACGGGAGAGTTCTCGGGCGACTTCTTCCCTGCGTCGGGGACGGTCGAGATTGACCTGCCCGGTCAGGCTGCGACGGACCCCAGCCAGGGAAGTCTTTTCGACGTCGACGAGGACTTCGATGCGGAGGCGGGCGCCCGGCATACCGGCCTCATGGTCTCGACGATGGACGCCCGCGTGAGTGCTGGGGCGGCGTCCGCAGAAACCTTGCGTCGAGTGCTGACGCCGAGGACGCCTGGCGGGGTGAAGCTCCCGCTGTTCCTGCCCTCGGTCGTGACGCGCTGGGAACGCGACCGGTTTACGCTCGCGTCGATCAATCTCGACTCCGTCGAGGCCCTCGGACGCACCTTCGCCAAGGACAACGCGCCGACCCTGACCCGCAAGGCCATCGACGCCGAGCGGGACGCCTCTGGGGCCGCGCACGTGGTCATTCGGGATGAGATCGAGCAGGTCATCGCGACTCAGACCGTCATGCCCTTCGACACCATCGAGAATGACCTCGTCGGGCGGCTCATCCGGACTAACGCAGTCGAGGCGTCGGTGACCGAGCTGAACGCGGCGGTCGGCGTGGCGCAGGCGTTCCTCGCCGGCGCGGGCGTGACGGAAAAGACGCCTTGGCGGCCTGAGCACGGTCGGCTCGCGACGGCGCGGCTGACCGAGTGGATCCAAGCGAAGCAGAGCTCATCGCCGGCACGCGAGGTCCGCGAGGTGCGGCCGGTGCGGTGGCCTGAGCCATCGGAGCGCTTCGAGACCAGGCCGGCGGCCGATCGTCAGGTTGTCACGTCATCACGTGAGTTCGTACGGGGCTACCCGTATGCCGGTTATGCCAAGTCGGTCTATGAGGTCAACGCCTTCGATGCATACTCGACCGAGTTCATGCTGGCCGATCTGTTCGAGAAGTCGGCACCCGTGAGGGCGTGGGTTCGCATTGACGAGACCGTGCCGCTGCGCATCACGTACCTATCCGGGGCGGTTCAGCGGCAATACGAACCCGACTTCATCGTCATCGACGACGCCGGCGTGCACTGGATCGTCGAAGGCAAACGGGACGTCGACATGGCCTCGCCCGTCGTCATCGCCAAACGCGACGCCGCCGCCGCGTGGGTGAAGACCGTCAACGGCTCCGACGAGGTCCACGAGACCTGGGCCTACCTGCTCGCGTCTGAGTCCGTGTGCAGCGCCGCCACGTCATGGGAAGCGCTCAAGTCCGGAAGCCAGGTGTTCCGATGAGGCTGTCGGTGGGCACGCCTACCGTTTATCTCGAACACATGTCCGAGGAGGATCGATGAGCAAGTCCGCGATCGAATGGACCGAGGTCACGTGGAACCCTGTTACCGGCTGCGACCGCGTCGCTGCGGGATGCGACAACTGCTACGCCCTGGCCCTGGCCAAACGCCTGAAGGCGATGGGTGCCGAGAAGTATCAGAACGATGGTGACCCCCGAACTAGCGGTCCGGGATTCGCGGTCACGATTCATCCGAAGTCTCTGGACCAGCCGTATCGCTGGGCAGGCTCGCGCCTCGTCTTCGTCAACTCGATGAGCGACCTCTTCCACGCAAGAGTTCCTCTCGCGTTCGTTCGCGACGTCTTCGACGTCATCCGCGACACGCCGCAACACACCTATCAGGTGCTCACCAAGCGAGCCAGCCGATTGAGTCGCGTAGCCGAACAACTCGATTGGCCCGCCAACCTCTGGATGGGAGTGTCCGTCGAAGACACGGCGGCGGTTGAACGAATCGAAGACCTTCGGGGAACCCCAGCTGCGGTCAAGTTCGTCTCCTGCGAACCACTGATCGAAGATCTCGGCCAACTTGACCTAAGTCAGATCGACTGGGTGATCGTGGGTGGCGAGTCTGGCCTCAGAGCTCGCCCCATGGACGCGCGATGGGCTGAGTCCATCCGTGATCAATGCGCCGCCGCCGGCGTGCCGTTCTTCTTCAAGCAGTGGGGCGGTCGCACGCCGAAGGCGAACGGGAGAGAACTTGGCGGTCGGCTCTGGGATGAGGTTCCTCGCGCGGCCACGGGCTAGGCCGATGCGACTCCTCGGATCACATGTTGGTGCGGCTTCTTGCCTCGCGTCACGATTTCGGCACGTCCCTCGCGCACTAACGCCCTCAGTGAGGCAGTGAAGTCCTTCTCACGTGCCAGTCCGTAGGCCTGGCCGAAGATTTCTGCTGTGTGATGGGACACGGCCTTCGGCCTGCCATCGTCGAGCAACGCCTCGAGATTCGCCCGTACACGCTCGATCGCTGACTGTCGGAGCTGGTCGACCACGTGATCGGAGGTGTTAAAGAGCATCCCTTCAACTTGCTCGTCGCTGGGGCCGAGGGTGCGGAGCCACTTCTCGTGGGCGGCGGCCAAAGCGTCACCCATGACCCATAGTCCCTGAGGCCCGTGCGTCAGGAAGACCAGGTGGTAGATCGGCTGTCGGCCAATCTGCCCAAGGACAGGGGTGACGGAACCGGACATGCCCACGGCATGGGCCAGCCGGGCTCCGTACTCGTCCGCCACCGAGTTCGCGGCTGCCTCCCAGTCGTTGCCGCCGCTGGCGAAGTGGGCTTGTAGAGCCACTGCTCTCCACCACTCACCACCACACACCTTGTCCAATCTCTTCACGCCGTCTGCGTCCAGCTGGCCTGCCTTCACCTGACCACCAGCTCTACGGGTCAGACCGGCGCTGAAGTTCAGGAGCGCCTCTGTTCGCGGCCACTTTGATCGCTTGGACTTCAGTGCTGTCACGACCTGATCCCAGGGCAGATTCGCGCCGCACGGGTCAAGGAACAGGAACATACTGGCTCCCACAGCCCCCGCGATGGCCTCATCCAAAAAGGCTCCGCAGTCTCCGTGGCGGGTCTCCACGTTCGCGCCGCGGGCACGGTACTCGCTGGCCACCTCATCCAAGCGGCGGTAGTCGGCGAGGCTCTTCTCGACGAGGAAGAGGTCTACCTGCGTTGTCGCTCTGGCCTTCTGTGCCGCCAACATCATGAACTCGGAGGAGGCCGGTGATCCGTCGTCGTGCCGACCGCGTCCGGCAAATCCGTCGACCAGAACTGCCCGCTTGGGCGTCAAACGCGCCGCTGTCATGACGGCGAATCGGATGAGGTACTGATCCAAGATGGCGTGCTTGAACACAGACTGGGGCTGCGCCTCGTCCAGCAGTCCGGCTCCAGTGCCCACAGCCATGCTGTTACCTCAGCACACCCTTGCCCGACATGCGACCGGGCTTGGGAGAACCGAGCGTGTCCCGTTCAGCGAGTCATAACGTTCGGTGCGCTCGAGCTCCAGAATCATAACGACACGTTTATGATTCATAGGTTCGCCGTTTGTGAAGTCTTCGCTGCATCTCGACAACAATTGTCGAGATGCAGCCAAGACCGCACGATGTCGTGCGGCGAACATTGCAGAGATCGTCCCGCTCGGTGGAGTCGTGCAAGATCGCCCTCGCGCGCCAAGGCTAGCCACGTCCTCAATGCGGCATGAGAGTGCGTCAGGGGCGTGGATATTGGTTGCTCTCCACGCTCTCTCGACTGGCTGCTCCACGCATGCTCAGGCGGAAGTTGGCTGGAGCCGCGTTGCGTCGAGCAGGGCCTGCGCAGCAACGCTGCTGCCGGCGACGGCGATGTTGGGTTCATCTCCGATGGCAGCCGTCGCCGACATGATGACGTGTTTCCAGCCTCGTGTTGTCGCGGACACTTTGGAGTGTGCCCTCCCGTCGGGGCCTCGACCTCGGAGGACGGTGGTACCCGCCGACGTGAGTTTGGCGTGGTAGGTGACCGGATCTGCGGCCGTTCGCGAGTCGGTGAGGACGAGCTCCACGACCCAGTCCTGGCTCCGAGTTGGCAAGGGACGCGCATGCGCCCGCATGGCTAATACCAAGGCGTCAGGTGACATGTCCGCGTTCCACGGAAGGCCAGGCGAGGACACGGCCCATGCGGAAAGCGCCGCGTTCACGGCTTCAAGCTCGTATCCCCACTCGGTGAGGGCGTACAGGCCCGCCCGTACCGGGGGTCCGAAGGTTTCGCGTCGGACGACTCCCGCCCGCTCGAGTGCGCCGAGCTTCTGGGTCAGGACCGACGGGCCGATGCCAGGGACATCACGCTCAAGATCAACGAAGCGCTTAGGTCCCAAGAGCAGTTCTCGGACAACGATGAGGGTCCATCGATCCCCGATCAGGTCGAGCGCGTGCGCAGCCGCGCAACCGTCGTTGTAGGAGCCGTAGGTCCGTCGCGATGCCACATCCTCAATCTACTACTTGATTAGTAGTGGCAACTACTGTTTTAGTAGTGACATGGGCAACGAAATGCTTTGGGCAGCGGTGCACGCCGAGAGAACAGCGCTGGCTCGCGACCTGGATTCCCTTAGCGACCAGCAATGGTCGGCACCGACCGCGTGCCCTGGTTGGGACGTTCACGACGTCTTAGCGCACCTGGTCGATTCCGCGAAGACGACTCGAATCGGGTTTGTGCTCGACATGCTCGCCTGCCGGTTCGACTTCGACAAGGCGAACGAGCGGGGCATTCGGCGAGAACGCCGTGCGGACCCCCGCGAGATACTCGCGAGCCTGAGCGGGGTCATCAATCGAACGACAACGCCTCCAGCCCCGCTGGCCACCCGGCTCGTAGAGGCCTTCGTCCACGGCGAAGACATCAGGCGCGCGATCGGGCTGCATGGCAGTTACCCGGCGGAGCACGTGGCGACAGCTCTCCGTTACCAGGTCCGCACCTCGTTCGCCTGGGGAGGCGGCAGGGAGCGTTGTGAACGGCTCCGCCTGGTTGCATCTGACTCTGACTTCGTGGTCGGCGACGGTTCACAAGTCTGCGGCACGAGCATCGCGCTGCTGCTCGCAGTATCGGGACGCCCCGTGAAAGACGGCGAACTAACTGGCGACGGGGCCGGAGCGCTGATGGAAGCCCGCCGCTGAGCCGCAGGAATTCAGCGGTTGACGTCATCAACGGCAAGTAGTTCCACACGCGCTCATCGGCATGAGGGCGAGACTCCGGGTGCGCGCCTTCCCCAAAGGCCTGCCCTTGCGGGCGAGGCGACCGCCCATAACGGGCTCATCCCAATCGAGGGTGTAGTCGCGGTCTGGAAGTCGCCGGCTT
>WBZV01000208.1_pt1 | contig 40134 bp, 39 predicted proteins | sample 5204221 | NCBI WGS metagenome assembly WBZV01 (sample SAMN12344360, study PRJNA552823) | activated sludge metagenome | biome: Activated sludge suspended growth; feature: Nitrification reactor; material: Wastewater; isolation source: activated sludge from nitrification reactor of wastewater...
GGGCCGGTGGCCCAGTTCATGTATCACGACGCCAGCGGACAGCGCCTGACCCTCTATGTCAGCACCGAGAATGCGAGCAATCGCGACACCGCCTTCCGCTTTGCCCAGGAAGGGCCGGTGAACGTTTTTTACTGGATTGACGGCAAGTTCGGCTACGCCTTGTCGGCCGGAATTCCCAAGGACGCACTGGCGGGGATTGCGACGGCGGTGTACGAGCAGCTGGAAAGTCCTTGAGCCGCCAGGCGCGGCCTGACGGCGGCGCCGGGTTGGTGATTGTCCTGTGATTCCCTCCATTGCATCTCCGGGAGTATCTTCATGCGCCTGCTTTCCGTTCGCAGTGCATTGACTGCGAGCTTTGTCCTGTCATCCCTGTCGGGTCTTGCCGCCGACATGCCGCAGCCCGATGCACCCGAAGTCGTGGGGGCGATCGAGGGCAGTTTTGGCGTGACGCCGGGTGCCCGCCGCAATCACATCAAGGGTAGCTGTGCGCTGGGTGAGTTTGTGGGTAGCCGTGAGGCGGCCCGGTATTCCCGTTCGCCCTTGTTCTCGGGAAAGGGGGTGCCGGTGGTGGCCCGATTCTCCCTCTCGGGCGGCAACCCCAAGGCGCCGGACACGGCGCGCAGCGGGCGGGGGATGGCACTCGAATTCCGGCTGCCCAAAGGGCAGGTGCACCACATCACCATGCTCAACACGCCCGTCTTTGGCGCGGCGCAGCCCCGGACCTTCCTTGACCTGATGCACGCCCTGCGGCCGGACCCGACCACCGGCAAGCCCGACCCGGAGAAGCTCAAGGCTTTCAAGGCAAGCCACCCGGACAGCCTGGCCCAGGCCGAGTACCTGGCCAGCCACAATCCGCCGGCAAGCTATGCCAACAGCACCTACTGGGGGATTCATACCTTCCGCTTCATCGACCGGAAGGGGCGGGTGACGCCGGTGCGCTGGCGCTTCGTGCCGCAGGACGGCGAGCTGCCCCTCGGCGACGCCGCCCTGAAAGCGGCCGGGACGGACTTCCTCGAGCAGGCCTTGATCGCGCGAACCGCGCAGGGGGCGGTTCGCTGGGACATGCTGGTGTCCGTCGGCCAGCCGGGGGATCCGGATGATGATCCGACCATCGCCTGGCCCGCCGAGCGTCGTGAGTTCCGGGCCGGCACGCTCAGCATCGTGCAGGCCATGCCCCAGACAGGCGCAGCCTGTGAGCCAATCAACTTTGATCCGCTGGTCATGGCGGATGGCATTGCACCAAGCCAAGACCCCATCCTGCTGTTCCGTTCCCCCGCCTACGCGGTGTCCTTCGCCAAGCGCCTGAGCGGGCAGTGAGCCAGCGCCGTCAGCGTGGCTGACGGCAGGCGGCGTCGCGGAAGGGCCCGCCGACCCGGGTCCAGGCAGGCCCGGGCGATGTCTGGGCGCAGATCCGGCGTGCGTCGAGCTGGCTCTCCCACCGGTACCAGGCGGCGGGCGCCGCATGGAGTGTCAAGGCGGGCAGGAGCGCAAGGACAATCGCGGCTTTGCCCCACGATGTTGTCCAGGCGATGGGGCGGGGGATCATGGGCGGGTAAGGCTCCGCAACTGCCGGTCGTGCAGGCGGCTGAAGGCGACCAGGGCCGTGATGGCGCCCAACAACGCGAAGAACATGTCCGACTGGGTGTCCCAGGGGTCGCCCTGGGTACCCAGGAATTCGTCGGCACCCTGGCCGAGGGCCAGGGCTGCGCCCCATTCGATGAATTCGTAAGTGGCGCTGATGGCGAGCACCACGCACACCGTCAGGAAGGCAAGCATCTTGCGGCCCGCTACGTGATGCCCGCGCAGCAGGATCTCCCGGGTGATCAGGGCCGGCACGAAGCCCTGGGCGAAGTGGCCGATCTTGTCATAGGGGTTGCGACCCAGGTGCAGCAGATCCTGCAGTTGGAAGCCCAGTGGTACCCGCGCGTACGTGTAGGCCCCGCCCAGCATCAGGATCAGGGCATGGATGAAGATGCAGGCGTAAAGCAGGGATGTGAGCGGAAAACGCTGCCGTGTCGCCACGAGGATCGGCAGGGCGACCATGATGGGTGCCACCTCCATCAGCCAGGTGGCCCGGTCGTAGGGCTGCCAGCCGGAAAGGGCCAGGAGGACGACAAGGAGCAGTCCGGTGGTGATGAGCAGGAGGTTCGGCGGTGTGGTGCTCGGGGTCATGCGGCTGGCAGCTGGAGGATCAGACCAGCATGATCGTATCGCCATAACGCGCGACGATGGGGGCGTGAGTCATCAGGCGCATGGGTTCGACCAGGGCCTGAGCAACGAGAATCCGGTCGAATGGATCCTGGTGGTGGGGTGGGAGTGTTTCCGCTTGAACCGCATGTTCGGCGTCGATGGGTAGGAGTCGGTAACCGGAGTCTTCAAAGTAACGCAGGGCGTCGTGGCTGGAGACCGGCATGCTGCCTCGGCTGAGGGAACGCTTGATCGTAATCTCCCAGATGCTGGCGGCGCTGACCCAGACACTTGTTCTGGACGATCTGATCAGTTCGCGGGCTTGCTGGGGGAGCCGGGGGCTATCCGTGATGGCCCACAGGGCGACGTGGGTGTCGAGCAGCAGGTTCAAGGCTGTGCCCCACCCATGAAAAGCCGGGCAACCTCATCGTTGTGGGCATCAATGTCGTCAGGCACCTCGAACACACCCTTTGCTACGCCGATCCGCTTGTCGGGGAGCACCGTGTCCATGGGCACCAGGCGTGCTGCGGGGCGGCCGTTGCGGGCAATGACGATCTCGCGTTCATGTCCCTGCTCAATGGCCTCCACCAGACGGGACAGGGACGACTTGGCCTGCAGCATATTGACGGGATCCATCTTCACCCCCAAGGGTTGCGAGGGTTAGTCTAGTTTGGCTAAGTAGCTCGGGCAAGGCTGCGCCTGCCTCTTCAATCCCACATCGCCCGCATCTTCGCTGCCAGATCCACCGCGGCCCGGCGGGTTTCATCCCGGGCAGCCGTCTGGATCTCGGCTTCGGGCCAGGTGATCTGTTGGAAGTGGGGGAGCAGACGGTTGGGGATGAAGCGGCTGCGGCTGGCATAGACGTGGCGGTCGCCGCTGCCGGACTGGCCCGAGACGTAGAAGCGCTGGGGGATCAGAAGGTCGAGGTGGTCCCGGGCGCGGGTCATGGCCACGTAGAGGAGGCGCATCTCTTCCTCGATCTCCCGCTCGCTGCCGGTGGCCAGATCTGAGGGGAGACAGCCGTCCACCGTGTTGAGGATGCTCACCGCAGGCCATTCCCGGCCCTTGGCTGAGTGGATGGTGGACAGGATGAGGTAGTCCTCGTCGAGCAGGGGCTTGCCCGATTCGTCGCTGGTGGCGTCGGGCGGGTCGAGGGTGAGCTCGGTGAGGAAGCGCTCGCGGCTGGGGTAGGTGGCGGCGATGCGGGTAAGTTGCTGGATGTCGGCCTTGCGTACCTCGTGGTCGTCATAGAGGCTCTCCATGCGGGCTTCGTACCAACTGGCGACGTGCTCAAGGGGGGCCGGCCAGCCGGTGGAGGCGGCCAGTTGCTCGACCATGCCGGCGAACTCGATCCAGCCCGGGCGGGCCGCGTCGGGGACCGGTTGTTCGGGGAGCAGGGCACAGCCGGGGGGCGCGGCCTGGACGTTGTCGAGGATGCGCCCCGCAATCTTCGGGCCGACGCCGGGCAGCAACTGGATGGCGCGGAAGCCGGAAACCCGGTCGCGGGGGTTCTGGGCCCAGCGCAGCACGGCCAGCAGATCCTTGACGTGGGCGGCCTCGAGAAACTTGAGCCCGCCGAACTTCACGAAGGGGATGTGACGCCGGGTCAGCTCGATCTCCAGCCGGGCACTGTGCTGCGCCGCGCGGAAAAGCACCGCCTGCTGCTTGAGTTTGAGACCTTCCTCCCGGCGGGCGAGGACGTGTTCCACCACGCAGGCGGCCTGGTCGGCCTCGTCGCGGATGCTCACCAGTCGCGGGCGGGCGGCGGAGATGCGGTCGGTCCATAGGTTCTTGCAATAGCGCTCGCGGGCCTGGTCGATGACGGCGTTGGCGGCGGCGAGGATGGGCTGGGTGGAGCGGTAGTTGCGGTCGAGGGTGACCTGCCGGGCGGGCGGGTCGAAGTGCCCGGGAAAGTCGAGGATGTTGCGGATGTCGGCGCCGCGGAAGCTGTAGATGCTCTGGGCGTCGTCTCCCACCACGGTGAGGCCGCGGCCGTCGGGCTTCATGGCCAGCAGGATGGCGGCCTGCAGGCGGTTGGTGTCCTGGTATTCATCCACCAGCACGTGGCTGAAGCGCTCGCCCACGTCCCGGGCCAGCGCAGGTTCGGACACCATCTGCGCCCAGTAGAGCAGAAGGTCGTCGTAGTCGAGCACCTGCTGGGCCTGCTTGGCCTGTACGTAGGCGCGGAACAGGGCCTTCAGGTCACTTTCCCAGCCTGCACACCAGGGAAAGCTGCCGAGGAGCACTTCCGTCAGGGACGCGCGGGTATTCACGGCAGCCGAGTAGATGGCCAGGCAGGTGCCCTTGAGGGGAAAACGCTTGCCCTTTGTCGACAGCCCCAGTTCGTGACGAACCAGGTTCATCAGATCGGCGGAGTCTTCCCGGTCGTGGATGGTGAAGGCCGGGTCGAGGCTGATGTGCCCGGCAAATTCACGCAGCAGGCGGGCGCCCACGCTGTGAAAGGTGCCGGCCCACGGAAAGCCACCGCTGGCCAGGCGAGCGTGGCGGGGGGAGACCTTGGCGGCGATGCGCTGCACGCGCCGGGTCATCTCGTCGGCAGCGCGCCGGGAGAAGGTCAGGAGCAGGATCCGCCCGGGGTCGGCACCCTGGGCCAGCAGGTGGGCGACCCGATGGGCGAGGGTATTGGTTTTGCCGGAACCCGCGCCGGCGATGACCAGCAGCGGGCCGTCGTCCGCCCCGGTGCCGGTGCCATGGAGCGCGGCGGCGCGCTGGGCATCGTTGAGGGTGTCAAGGTAGGTGGGGCAGGCGGTCGGGGCCGCCGGGGGGCTGGACGAGGGGTGCATGGATGCTCCTTTGCTGTTATTTTATACAGCCAAGGAGCATCGGTAAATCCATGGGAGCACAGGAGTGCCCCCAAGCGAGGCTAAGCCGCTTACCAGTGGGTTTCCCGATCGGGCGTGGCGGTGATCTTGTGGATGGTCAGATCGGCGCCTTCGTACTCTTCTTCCGGATCCAGGCGGATGCCGATGGTGGCACGCAGCAGTCCATAGACAAGATAGCCTCCAGCCAGGGCGACGACGATGCCGCCCAGGGTGCCGATGAGCTGGGCAGCCAGGCTGATGCCACCCATGCCGCCCAAGGCCTTTGCACCGAAGATGCCTGCGGCAATGCCGCCCCAGGCGCCGCACAGGCCGTGCAAAGGCCACACACCGAGCACGTCATCGATCTTCCAGCGGTTCTGGGTGAGGGTGAATAGCTGGACGAAGAGGCCGCCCGCCACCAGGCCGGTGATCAGGGCGCCAATGGGGTGCATCAGGTCGGAGCCGGCACACACGGCCACCAGACCGGCGAGGGGGCCGTTGTGGATGAAGCCCGGGTCATTCTTGCCCAGCACCATGGCGGCCATGGTGCCGCCGACCATGGCCATCAGGGAGTTGAGGGCGACCAGACCGCTGACTTTGTCCAGGGTCTGGGCCGACATCACGTTGAAGCCAAACCAGCCCACGGTGAGGATCCAGGCGCCCAGGGCCAGGAAGGGGATGTTGGAGGGCGGATGGGCCGCCACGTTGCCGTCCTTGGTGTAGCGGCCGCGTCGGGCGCCCAGCAGAAGCACCGCGGGCAGGGCGATCCAGCCGCCGACGGCATGCACCACCACCGAGCCGGCGAAGTCATGGAACTTGGCACCAAAGGTTGCTTCCAGCCAGGGCTGGAGGCCCAGGTTGTCGTTCCAGGCTATGCCTTCGAAGAAGGGATAGACAAAGCCCACCAGCAGGAAGGTGGCGATGCTCTGGGGGTGGAAGCGGGCGCGCTCGGCGATGCCACCGGAGATGATGGCCGGGATGGCTGCTGCAAAGGTGAGCAGGAAGAAGAACTTGACCATCTCGTAGCCGCTCTTCTGGGACAGTACCTCGGCGCTGGCGAAGAAGTGGGCGCCGTAGGCCACGGTGTAGCCGATGAAGAAGTAGGCGAGGGCCGAGACGCCGAAATCCGTCAGGATCTTGACCAGGGCATTGACCTGGTTCTTCTTGCGGACGGTGCCGAGTTCGAGAAAGGCAAAGCCGGCGTGCATGGCCAGCACCATGATGGCGCCCAGCAGTACGAAGAGGACATTGCTGGCGTGATTTGTTTGCTCCATTTTGGGCTCCGGAAACGAAGCGAGGCACCAAGCAGGTGCTGTGCCAGTCAGGATTTAGGAAAAATCCAATAAAAACAATGATATATTTTGGTGCTTGTTTTTGTGGACGCACTTTAATTGTGCGTTATGTTTTATGTTGAACCAAAATGGTGCATTTGCGTGAAGGTAAGGATATCGCGTTCCCGTGCTCGGCAAGACCGGTGCTCATGCCTGCCGCATTTCGGCAGGATGTGTGACGTAAAGCGTCACCTGCAAAGGCGATTTTTGGATGGCATACGCTGCCGAGACGGCAGGCGTTTCTTTCAGCTTGTTGAAAAATAAGGATTTACAACTTTTCTTGCGGACTTGGCACGGGGGTTGCAATACCTGTTGCATCGGATGCCGACGTGCAAATCCGAAATGCACCAAACCGAATGCACCAGATCCACGTTTTCCCGTTCATAGGAGATGTCATCATGAAAAAGCAAGCTCAAGCCGGTTTTACCCTGATCGAACTGATGATCGTTGTGGCGATCATCGGCATTCTGGCGGCTGTCGCCGTGCCCCAGTATCAGGACTATGTGGCGAAGTCCAAGTGGAGCGCTGCACTGGCTGAAGTCTCTGCCGGTCAAAAGTTGATTGAAGCCGAGTTGTCCCGTAAGTCCGATTTGTCCGACGACGACGCCATGGCCGCGTCCGGTCTGCCTAAAACTACCGGTAATTGTGATCTTGTAGCGGCCAATAAGGATGGCGCTGCATCCTTTGTCTGCACCATCAATAGCGGCCCTGCGCCGGTCAAGACCACGACCATTAGCTGGAAACGTACTTCTGCTGGTACCTGGACTTGTGAAGCTACTGCTGAAGATAAGTACACCAGTGCAGGGTGCAAGAAGAAGGCTGGCGGTTAATTTGAGTCGTAGTTAAGGGGTTGGACTTAGGGCCTCGCGGAGAAATCCGCGAGGCCCTAAGTCATTGGTGGGCTTCAAGCCTGTTGCTGATAGTCCGGTGAGTGCCATGCGTCAACAGCCCCGTTTCCTTGAGTCCCCCAACTGCGACGCCCGCCCCGATGGCGTTTTGCCCGAGCTCATCGTCATCCATGCCATCAGCCTGCCTCCTGATCGTTTCGGTGGGCCGGGCGTCGAGCAGCTATTCACCAACCGTCTCGATCCGGCCGGGCACCCGTACTACGCGCAGATCCACACGCTCCGGGTGTCGGCCCACTACTTCGTACGGCGTACCGGCGAGACGCTGTGCTTCGTGCCGCCCGAGCAGCGGGCCTGGCATGCGGGGGTGTCGTCCTGGCGGGGCCGCGCGCGCTGCAACGACTTCTCCATCGGCATCGAGTTGGAGGGCTGCGATACGCTGCCCTTCGAGGCCGTGCAGTACGTGGCGCTTGCCGGCCTGCTTGCCGATTTGTGCGCAAGGTTTCCGATCACGGGCATTACTGGGCATTCCGACGTCGCACCGGGGCGCAAGACGGACCCTGGCCCCTGGTTTTCGTGGATGCGTCTGCGGCGTTTGCTGACCGATGCCGGGCACGGTGCAGTGGCTTGCCAGGTGGAGCCCGAAGGGCGCGCGGGGGGCGATGAGGGTGCCCTCATGCATTGGCCTTTTCCAGTCGGAGCGCGGCCTGCGTGAGGTCTTTCGGGGCTGCTTGGAAAGCCGCCCGGAGACTGGGTTCGCGCGTCGTGGTGCTCGGAGGTCGTGAGGACGTGCGGCATTTGGATGATGCCATTGGAATTGGCCTGAAAGGGCTTTGGGATCCCTGGGTTTGACAAAACCCAGTCGAATCAATAGAATGCGATCTGTGTGCAGTGCAGCACACATAAATTTTGTTACACGTCGGTGTCGAAGCCGTCGCATGGCCGGGCCTCTTCCCTCCGGCTACTGACCGTCCCAAGGTCTGGTTTCGATACTATTTTTTGGCACGCTGTCTGGTTGCGTCAGCGTGTTTGGATCAACCCCTGGCGACCTGGCTTTTGATTGCCGTCGGCCGTATTTCAGGCTGATGAGTTGAACCCGACGCTGCATTTTCAGGGCTGTCGGGCGATACAAGCGGATTCTCCGTGCTCCTGTTTTCAGGGACGGGTTTGCGTGGGCACTCACGGGCCGTGGCCACAGAAAGGAGAGCCCATGTTCGCAACTCGTATCGCGAAGTACGCACGTCACGCGGCTTCATTCATGCTTCATTTCGCCCACGGCGGTCTTCTCGTCGCTGGCCTGATCGTTACCCTTTTCGTGGCGTCCCGTATCGCCAATCATGGTATCCAGGGGCTTTCCCTGGGTAGTTTCACCGAAGATCCTGCCATCACCGCGATGGTGGAAGACGTTGAGCCAGAGTTGGTTCAGGTGGCCGAAACCCCGACAGCCAAGCTGAGCCCCGACCTGCAGCGGGTCAAGATCTATATCGCCAAACGCTATCAGGTCTCGGCCGTGGCCCTTGAGCCCCTGCTGGCGTCGGCCCAGCAGACCGGGCGCAATGTGGGTGTCGATCCCTTGTTGCTGGTGGCCGTGATGGCCATCGAGTCGCGCTTCAATCCCTTCGCCGAAAGCCCGATGGGCGCCCAGGGCCTGATGCAGATCATCCCCAAGTGGCACCCGGACAAGGTGGACGTCAAGTCTGATCGGGCTGCCCTGTTTGATCCCGACACCAATATCCGTGTCGGCGCTCAAGTGCTCAAGGAGTACATCCAGACCACCGGGTCGGTTGAGCGTGCCCTGCAGCAATACAATGGTTCCAGTGACCCTGCGACGCCCTATGCCAACAAGGTGATGGCCGTGAAGGCTGCACTGGCCCAGGCGGCGCGCAGTAGTGGCCGGTTTGTTGGCGCCTGACGCGCGCTACAAACCGGGGGAGACAAAAGGCCCGCCGTGACTGGCGGGTTTTTTGCGTGCGTGTTGCGCCCGAGCGCGGATAGGAAGTGCCGATCATGCGCTGAGCGCTTGTGAATGAATTTGCGGTCCACCCCGCATTCACTTCCGCGCTGCTCACCGTACTCCTTGTATGGTTGGGCTTCCCCGCCCGAACCCGAAGCGTTTGCCAGGATCTCTTCATGGGCTCCGAGCCGGTGAACGAAAATCCGATGGCGAGCGCCGTCGAGCATGGGCGTCCGTGGGCTGGCCGAACGGTTGTCCGTGCCAAGCCGCACCTGCCCGGCTCCGGTATCATGGCGGTCTTGTTAACTTGTGGCGTGGCAATGGAACTGCTCACTCAATTCATCGACATCATCCTGCATCTGGACGTGCATCTGGCTGCCCTGACGGCCCAGTACGGCACCTGGATCTACGTGATCCTCTTTCTGATCATCTTCTGTGAGACCGGTTTGGTGGTGTTTCCTTTCCTTCCTGGCGACTCGTTGCTGTTCGTGGCGGGGGCCCTGGCGGCCACGGGTGGAATGGACATCTATGTCCTCTGTGCCGTGCTGCTCGCGGCGGCGGTGCTGGGCGACAACACCAACTACTGGATCGGTCATTCCATCGGTCCCAAGGTGTTCCGCTGGGAGAATTCCCGCCTGTTCAACCGTGCAGCCTTCGACAAGACCCACGCGTACTTCGAGTCTCACGGTGGCAAGACGATCATCATTGCCCGGTTCCTGCCCCTGCTGCGTACCTTTGCGCCCTTCGTGGCCGGCGTTGCGCGGATGACCTACAGCCGCTTCGTGGCCCTTGATTTTCTGGGCGGCTGCATCTGGATCTTTTCCCTGACCTGGCTTGGTTATGGTTTCGGCAACATGCCCGTGGTCAAGAAGAATCTGTCGGTGGTGATCCTTGGCATCATCGCGATCTCGCTGATCCCGATCTTCCTGGGCTGGCTGAAGAGCCGCCGTGCCCCTGCGGCGGGTTGAGGTCGAGCATGAAGAACGTCGTCATTCTCATCTCCGGTCGTGGCAGTAACATGGAGGCGATTGTCCGGGCGCAGATTCCTGGTGCCCACATCGCAGCCGTCATTTCCAATCGGCCGGATGCCGCCGGCCTCGAATTTGCTGTCCGCCATGGCATCCAGGCCCGGGTTGTTGACCACAAGGCCTATCCGAGCCGGGATGCCTTCGATGCGGCCCTGGCCGAGCTTGTTGATACCCTATCCCCTGACCTGGTGGTGCTTGCCGGTTTCATGCGGGTGCTGACCGATGGGTTCGTCAATCGGTATGCGGGCCGCTTGTTCAACATCCATCCCAGCCTGCTGCCTTCCTTTCCGGGGCTGCACACCCATCGCCGGGCCCTGGAGGCCGGTGTGCGGGTTCATGGCACGACGGTGCATTTCGTGACGCCGACCCTCGATTGCGGTCCGGTGGTGATCCAGGCAGCGGTGCCGGTGCTGGCCGATGACGACGAGGACAGCCTTGCTGCCCGCGTACTGACCCAGGAGCATCGCATCTATCCGCAAGCCGTACGCTGGTTCGTCGAGGGCCGGCTGGCCGTCACCGAAGCGGGCCGGGTAAGGGTGACGGGGGAGTCTGCAGGGCCTGATGGCTGGACGGTACCGCCGGTAGAGGCCTGAGTTGTCGATGGCTGCAGCCGAGGGATACAACCGCACGCTGATCTTTGCCATCGCGGTGTCCGCCGTGGCGCATCTGCTTGCGCTTTTCGGGCCGGCCTGGGAGGTGCCCAACGAAAAGGCAAGTGTGCTCCCGCCCCTTGATGCCCGCCTCACGCCGCTGCCAAAGCCTGCGCTGAAGAGCCCCGACGACAGGCGCGTGATCTTGGGTGACGCGCCACCACCCCGGCCCAGGCCGCGGCCCCGCAAACCGGTGAAGCCGGCCGAACCCGAGACTTCCTCCGCCCCGATGGCCCAGCTTGCGCCCGACGGTTCAACCCGGGGCAGTGCGGGTGAAGGCCTTGACCAGGCCTCCCCCCCGGCGCCCGTGGCCGAGGCCGAGGCTGAAGCGGCTTCCGGTCGTGGCACGGGCGGTACGGGAGGCATGCCGGCGAAGGGGGCCGGGCCCAGCCTGGGCGAGCTCTGGGCTGCGTCCGGCAAGATCCAGTACAACGTGATTCGGGGCGAACAGAATTTCATCATCGGCCGCACCACCCATGCGTGGACCCATGACCAGGAGCACTATTCGATGGAGACGGTCATTGAGACGTCGGGCCTGGTGGGTTTGATCAAGCCGTTCCGGATGGTGCAGCGTAGTGAGGGCCGGATCGGCCCAGGCGGACTGCAGCCCGAGAAATTCACCGTCGAAAGGGATGGCCGGATGCGTGAGCGGGCTGACTTCGACTGGTCATCCGCCAAGGTGGTGTTGGTGGCGGGTGAGCGCCGGAGGGAGTTCTCGATTGCCGAAGGTGATCAGGATGTGCTTTCGTTGATGCATCACCTGTCCCTCCAGCCTGACGGTCCGCTGAAAGCGGAGTTGTTGGTCGTGACCGGGAAAAGCGCAGTGCGCTCGGTGATCGAGAACCTCGGTATCGAGGAGATCGAGGTGCCGGCGGGCCGGGTTTCGGCCTACCATCTTGGTAGTACGGGCCATCGCGGCGATCTGAAGATCGACATCTGGCTGGCTCGGGATTATGCCAATCTGCCGGTGCGCCTGAAGATCACCGACAAGAGCGGTGAGGTGCTCGATCAGGTCGCCACGGGTGTGGACCTGGGTAAGTCGGCCGCAGCCCATCAGCAGTGAAGTCAGTCTGCCGGACGCAGCAGCGTCCGGTTTTTTTCTCGTATCGGATTTCCATGACCATTACTCCCGCCCAGATACAGTCCGCCAGCCAGGCTCTTCGTTCAGTGCTGCGCTTCGATTATCCGGCCGACTCTGTGCTTTCCCGTTATTTCCGTGATCTCCCCGAGCTTGGTGCCCGGGATCGGGCCTTCGTGGCCGAGGCCGTGTACGGCGTGCTCCGGCGCAAGCGTACCCTTGAGCGGCTGTGCGGCCCGGAAGCCTCCACCCGGCATCTGGTGCTGGCCTGGCTGGCACGGATCGAAGGCATCACCCTGCGGCAACTTGGCGATGGCCTGCATGGCCGTGACACGGATTTCTTCGCCGAAATCAAGGGGCGTGACGGTGGCGAGCCGACCCTGGCAGAGTCGGCCGATCTCCCCGACTGGCTGGCAGAGCGCCTGCTCGCCACCCTGAGCCCCGAGCAGGTTGTGTCCCTGGCCCAGAGCCTCAATCGGCCGGCGCCCCTGGATCTGCGGGTCAATACCCTCAAGATCGACCGGGATGCACTCATGGCGCGCCTCAAGACCGATGGGGTCGCGTGTGCCCCGGGGCGCTACTCTCCCACTGCCGTGCGCCTCGAAGGCAAGCCGGCGCTGCAGAAGCACCCCTTGTTCCTGGATGGAAGTTTTGAGGTTCAGGATGAGGGCAGCCAGCTACTGGGCTACCTGCTGCAGCCCAAGCGCGGCGAGATGGTTGTCGACTTCTGTGCGGGTGCCGGCGGCAAGACCCTGCTGTTGGGTGCCTTGATGCGCAACAGCGGTCGCCTGTACGCCTTCGATGTGTCGGACAAGCGTCTGTCCAAGCTTAAACCGCGCATGGCTCGCTCCGGTCTGTCCAATGTTCATCCGGTGGTCATTGCCAGTGAGAACGATCCGCGGGTCAAACGTCTGGCCGGCAAGATTGATCGCGTGCTGGTGGATGCGCCCTGCAGTGGTCTGGGCACCCTGCGCCGCAACCCGGATCTCAAGTGGCGCCAAAGCCCCGAGGCCCTGGCTGAACTCACCGTCAAGCAGGGCGCGATCCTGGCCAGTGCGGCCCGATTGGTGAAGCCGGGCGGCCGGCTGGTGTATGCCACCTGCAGCCTGCTGCCTGAAGAGAACGAAGCCATCGTCGCCGCCTTCCTCGCCGCCAATGAGGGATTCGTGCTGCTCAATGCCCAGGATGTGCTGGCCCGACAGGGCATCACGGTTGAATGTGGTGAGCAGTTGCGTCTGACCCCGCTGGCCCACGATACCGATGGATTCTTTGCGGCCGTGCTTGAGCGCAAGGCCTGATGCGGGGGCTGAGCTGTCTGCTGGCATGCGGGGCGCTTGTTCTGGGGGCACCGGCTTGGGGGCTGGCGCCGGAGCCGGCACTGAATGTGGCGGCGACGGGTACGGTGGAGGTGGTCTTTTCCCCGTGGAATGACGGCGAAGCCGCTCTGCTCGCGGCGATTGATGAGGCGCGAGAGCAGATCCTGGTGCAGGCATATCTGTTCACCAGCAAACCACTGGCGCGTGCCCTGATCACAGCCCACCGGCGCGGTGTGCGTGTGGAGGTCATGCTGGATGCCGAGAGCAATCGTCCGGCATCGGCAAGCATGCTCCCGGATTTCATGGCCGCGGGTGTGCCAGTGCTGGTTGAAACGCGCCACAACATTGCCCACAACAAGGTGATGTTGTTTGATCCGGGCTCCTCCAGGGCCGCGGTGGCCACCGGGTCTTACAACTACACCCGCTCAGCGCGGCTTGCCAATGCCGAGAACCTGTTGATCCTGCGGGGCAACCCGGCGCTGGCCAGGGCCTACCTGGACAACTGGCTGCGTCACAAGGCCGAAGCGCAGTTGCTGCAAAGTCTTGACAATCTGCCCGCAAGAAGAAGGAAAGAGGATGGAAGAGAACCAGATCGCGCAACTGCTGATTGAGGTTTGGGACGATGTCCAGAAGCCGGCAATCTTCTGGCAGATCGGTGTGCTGGCGGTGTGCCTATTGATTGCCGGGTTGATCTCCCGGCAGGTCAAGGAGATGTTGCGCCGACGGGCGAGCGCTGAGCCGGGCTCCGTGCGGGACGTCGGGGAGGAGGGGTTGCGACGGGTGGTCTTCCCACTCTCGGCGCTGTTGCTGGTAGTGCTGGCCAGGGTGACGCTTGACAAGTGGCACCACGTCAATCTGCTCAAGCTGGCCATACCCCTCTTGTTGGCCATGGCGGTGATCAGGCTGACCGTGCATGCACTCAAGCGCGCCTTTCCCCGGGCCGGCTGGCTGGCTTCCTTCGAACGCTTCTTTGCATTTTCTGCGTGGGCTGCCGTGGCCTTGCACATCATTGGGGTGCTGCCGGCGGTCATCGACGGGCTTGAGCAGATCAGCTTTCCTGTTGGCAAGTCCAGCGTCAATCTCTGGATGCTGCTGCAGGGGGGGCTGACCGTGATGCTGACCGTCCTCATCGCCCTGTGGCTTGCGGGTACGGTGGAGGCGCGGCTGATGCACACGGAGGGTCTCGACGCCAACCTCAAGCTGGTTTTTGCACGTCTCTCCAAGGCCCTTCTCATCATCCTCGCCGTATCCATCGGCCTGCCCCTGGTGGGCATCGACCTGACCGCCCTGTCGGTTTTTGGCGGGGCGCTGGGGGTGGGGCTTGGCCTCGGCATGCAGAAGATCGCCGCCAACTATGTGTCCGGCTTCATATTGTTGCTGGACCGCTCGATCCGTATGGGCAACCTGATCTCGGTCGGAAACGAGCGTGGCGTGGTCAGCCAGATCACCACCCGGTACACAGTGCTCAAGGGAATGAGCGGCATCGAGTCCATCGTGCCCAATGAAACGCTTGTCGGTGCGGTGGTGCAGAACGAGACTTTCACTGATCCGAAGGTGCGTATCGCCCTGCCCGTGCAGGTGAGCTATGCGACCGATCTGGAGAAAGCCATGGGCATCCTGGTCGAAGCTGCTGGCAATCAAGCCCGTGTGATGACGGATCCGGCGCCCGGGGCCTTCGTGGAAGCCTTTGCCGATAGCGGTATCAACCTGCAGCTCGGCTTCTGGATCCGTGACCCGGCTGAAGGAACCCTGGGAATCCGTTCGGCGATCAACCTGGAGATCTGGCGGCGCTTCAAGGAGGAGGGCATCGAGATCCCCTTTCCCCAGCGTGAGGTGCGTGTCCTCAACCCGGCCCCGTCGGTGCCGATAGAAGCACAGGGCGGCGCTGTATCGATTCAGCCACAGTAAGACCGGTTTGCTGGCGCCAAGGCCCGGGTATTTGAGCACTTTCCTTGGTTTGGGAAGGGGGCTCGACTAGAATTCGCGCACCACTCGAACAAGGACGTACGGCCTGATGTTTTCCGGATTGCTTGACATGCCCTGGTGGGGCTATGTTGTCGCCACCCTGGCGATGACTCACGTGACCATTGCCTCGGTCACCATTTTTCTGCATCGCCATCAGGCGCATCGGTCCCTTGATCTGCATCCGCTGCCAGCCTTGTTCTTCCGTTTCTGGCTGTGGCTCACCACCGGCATGGTGACCAAGGAGTGGGCTGCCATCCACCGCAAGCACCACGCCAAGTGCGAAACTCCCGAAGATCCCCATAGCCCCCAGATCCACGGCATCAACAAGGTCTTGTGGGCGGGGGTGTTCCTTTACGTGAAGGAAGCCCGCAACCGGGAGACCATCTCCCGTTACGGTCATGGCACGCCGGACGACTGGGCGGAGCGGAACATCCTCTCGGCCTACCCCAAGAGCGGCATCGTGATCATGCTGGCGGCCGACATCCTCCTGTTCGGCGTCTGGCCCGGCGTGCTCATCTGGGCGGTGCAGATGGTGTGGATTCCCTTCTGGGCGGCCGGTGTCATCAATGGCCTGGGGCACTATTGGGGATATCGCAATTACAACTGTGCCGATGCCTCCACCAATCTCTTTCCGTGGGGCATCCTGATCGGTGGTGAGGAGCTGCATAACAATCATCACAGTTTCGCCACTTCGGCCAAGCTGTCGGCCCGATGGTACGAGTTCGACATCGGCTGGATGTATATCCGCATGCTTGAAATGCTCGGTCTGGCCCGGGTCAAGAAGACCATTCCCACCCCAAAGTTCGGAATTGCCAAGGCGAGGGCCGATTTCGACACCCTGCAGGCCATCATTACCTGTCGTTATGACGTGATGACCCGCTATGTGCAATCCCTCAAAGTCGTTGCCCAGGAAGAGTTCTCCGCGCTCAAGATCCAGCCCGGGGGCAAACTCAGTGTGAAGGAACTGCGTCGATGGCTGGCGGCCGACGAAAGCGAGCTGGCGCCCGACGAAAAGTCCCGTCTGGCCTTCCTGCTGCAGTCCAACTCCCGTCTGCAGACGGTTGTGACCATGCGTAAGGAACTGACGGCCCTGTGGGCCCGCTCCACTGCCACCCGCGAGCAGTTGCTGCAGGATCTGCAGGATTGGATCGCCCGGGCCGAGAAGAGCGGCATCCAGCAGCTGGAAGACTTTTCCCTGCGTTTGCGCCGATACGCTGTCTGAGCGTGTGTTCCAAGCCCGTCAAGCCCGCTGTTTCGGCGGGCTTGTTGTTTTCTGAATCTGGCGAGTGGGCATGCTGATTCTATTCAACAAGCCCTACGGCGTCCTGTGCCAATTCACTGGCGAGCCTGGTCGAGCGACGCTGGCCGGTTACATCCCTGTACCCGGTGTGTATGCGGCGGGGCGTCTTGACACGGATAGCGAGGGTTTGCTGGTGCTGACCGATGACGGGGCGTTGCAGGCACGCATCGCCGATCCTCGTCACAAGCTCGCGAAGACCTATCTGGTGCAGGTGGAGGGCGTGCCCGACGAGGCTGCCCTGGCCGCCTTGAGGGCCGGAGTCGATCTTGGAGATTTTGTGACCAGGCCCTGTCAGGTTCGCCTGGTTGCTGAGCCGGCCTGGCTGTGGCCGCGTGTTCCCCCGATCCGGGAGCGTAAGTCAATTCCTACCCGCTGGCTTGAGATTGTCCTGAAGGAGGGCAAGAACCGCCAGGTTCGGCGCATGACGGCAAAGCTTGGCTTTCCGACCTTGCGCCTTGTACGGGCGCGGGTGGGGGAGTGGTCCCTGGAAGGGATTGCGCCTGGAGAGTGGCGCGAGATCCTCGTGGAGCCTGTCGGCGTACCGACAACTCCGGCATCAACCTTGCCGCGGCAGCCCCGGCCCTCACCCCGTCGCAATGGGGCTCCCCTACGGAGGCCTTTGCGGCGCTCGACTTGATCTCGTTTCATGCTAAGTTCGCGCCCATCGCTGTTCATAATCGACGCTGCCATGCCGCTTTATCACTCCGCCGCCTCCTTCCTTGCGCTGGTTGTGGTTCTCCTCTCTGCCACCCCCGCCCAGGCCCAGTCGGGCATGCCCCGTACCGAGCTTTCGGCCGGCATGTACCGCATAGAGGCCGAGGTGGCCGCCACCCAGGAGAATCGCATGACCGGGCTGATGCAACGCCGCAGCATGCCCGCTAATCAGGGCATGCTCTTCGTCTTCACCCAGCCCCAGCGCCACTGCATGTGGATGAAGAACACCCTGTTGCCACTGTCAGTGGCCTTTCTCGATGATGAGGGACGCATCCTCAATGTCGAAGACATGCAGCCCCAGACCGAAGACAACCACTGCGCCGCCAGGCCTGCCCGCTTTGCCCTGGAAATGAACCTGGGCTGGTTCCGGCAGAAGGGCATCAGGCCGGGGCAGAAGATCGACGGTGTGGTCCGCCTGACGGATCTTGCCCGGTGATGCGGGCTGGCAGGCTTCCCCCCCCCCCAGGAAATGAAAAGCGCCAAGTGAAATCAATCACTTGGCGCTGAATTGGTGGCGGAACACGGAACCGAACCCGCGTCCGTTTGCCGAGCCAGATGGTAACGCCTTGGCCTTGAGGGCGTGGATTCGACGATTTGGCCGAATCGCACATCCGGCACTTGGCTTCTTGGTTAAAAAGCGCGTTCATGGAGTCCCTGCACCCTTACGGTCCACGACTCCTGAATGGCATTCCTCATGGTTCCACTCGCCTCAAGCCACCCCTCCAAGAGGGTTGGCGTTGGCGCGCAGCTTTTTCGCCAAGCCAGGGGTGCCACGTCGCAGTTCTTCGCTCCTGCCCGACCAACCCCCGCACGATTGACGGCAGACGCCGACTTCTTGTTGGAGGATGAGCAATACTGTAGAATGCAGTACATTTGCAGTGGAGTCAGGAGAGGCTATGGCCAACAGCAAAACCGCCACGCTGACCTTTCGGATCGATCCGAGCTTGAAGGAGGCATTGCGCGTCGCAGCTCACGCGGAGCATCGCTCCATCGCGAACATGATCGAGGTCTTGATTCGTGGCTACTGCGAGCAGCGAGGCATTGCCATCCCCGACTCCGAAACCGAGAACAAGAGTGGAGAGCGTTCATGATCAAGACGGTTAAGCAGGCCTGCCGGTTCAATCCGGTCATTCAAGACTACCGGATGAGTCAGGGCATCGAGAACCTGGCCGATCTGATTCATGACGCGGGTGACGGTCGAGAGTTCTTCTCGCGCAACTTCGTCACGCACGGCATGGAGCAACTCTTCCGCGAAGGCCTACTGCGCCTGTCCGGTAAGTCTGATCAGGCCGTCTTCGAACTGACCCAAGCAATGGGTGGCGGTAAGACGCACATGATGATCGCACTTGGTCTGCTGGCGCGGCATCCTCATCTGCGTCCGGAAGTCCTTGCCACTGACTTGAGTGATCGCGTGGATTTCGGTCAGGCCCGCATCGCCGCTTTCAACGGTCGCAACAACCCCGACAACTACATCTGGGGCGAAATCGCGACGCAGCTAGGCGAAGCAGAGGCCATTAAGCCCTACTGGGTCAATGGCCCCAAAGCGGTCGACCAACGTCAGTGGAAAGAAATCATTGGGGACAAGCCCACGCTGATCTTGCTCGACGAGTTACCCCCCTACCTTGACAACGCCAGCACCCAGGTGTTTGGACAGGGCACGCTCGCCAACATGGTGGTTTACAGCCTCAGCAGCTTGATGAGTGCCGCGCTTGAGTTGCCCAACTGCGCCATCGTCGTCGCCAACCTTTCCGGCAGCTACAAAGCGCAGACCAAGGCTCTCGGGGATGCCATTTCCAATCTGCAGCAGGAAACCCGCCGCCAGGCAATGACGATCACGCCGGTGCAACTGGCCGGTAACGAGATCTACGAGATCCTCAAGAAGCGCCTGATTGACGAACTTCCCGACGAGCGCGTTATCGCCGACATCGCCGACGAATACGCCCAGCAAATCAAGAAGGCCGAAGATGGGGGCTACATTGTCGCCGCCAGCCTGGAACAGATTGCCGAGCAAGTTCGCGAGACCTATCCGTTCCATCCCTCATTCAAGCATCTGGTCGCCCTGTTCAAGGAGAACGAAGGCTTCCGCCAGACCCGTGGCTTGATGCAGTTCACCGCCCGGTTATTGAAGAGTGTTGCGGAACGGGAAGCAGACGACGTTTTCCTCATCGGCACCCAGCATTTGGCACTTAATGACGATCAAGTCAAAGACGAGATCGAACGCATCGCGCCAAAGTTGATGCCAGCGCTCACCCGCGACATCGCCGACAACGGTAATGCCATCGCGGAAACCATCGATGACGAACTGGACGGCGATGCCGCCCAGCAAGTGATGACGCTGCTGTTGGCATCGTCCTTGTCGCGCGCAGTCGGTGGGCGGATTGGCTTGTCCGACAGCGAGATCATCGAGTTCCTGGCCGCGCCCAACCGCAAGGCGGATGAATTTCTCCAGGCGCTGCAACGACTCCGTGAACACGCGTGGTATCTCCACCGCGAGGATCAGCGTTTCTTCATCAAGGAAACGGAAAACCTCTCGCGCCAAATCGAACGCAACGCCAAGGAAGTACCGCAGCCCAAGGTTGACCAGGCGCTCATTAACCGACTGACTGGCATCCTGCAGCCCGAGCGGCGCAACGCCTATCAGGATGTGCAGGTACTACCGAAGCTAGACGAGTTGAAGCTCACTGGGCCGCGAACGCTAATTGTCATCAAGCCAGACGGCAAGGTGCCACCGAGCGAACTGCAGAACTTCTTCGACTACCAGCAGGAGAAGAACAACCTGCTTGTGCTTACAGGCCAGGACAGTCATATGGCTGATGCGGTCGAGGATCGCCTGCGGGAGCTCTATGCCATTGAGCAGATTCATAAACGGCTGAAGGCTGGCGACACGCTTTTTGAGGAAGCACGCGACCGAATGGAAGAAGCCGAAGATCGCTTCGAGAAAGCCCTGTCGGCAGCATACAACCGCGTCTACTTCCCCAGTGTTGATGATCTGGATGGGCGCGAGTTTCTCGCGCCAGTCACCATCGACAACGGGTTGAAGCTGGGTAAAGGAGATCAATCCGCTGAGGCTCAGATCGAATCCCTGCTCGCCAGTCCGCGCGCCAACTACAAACTCGCAGCCGATCTCGCCGAGAACTTTAATGAATACTTTGCGATGGCTGAGGAATACCTCTGGCCATCAGGTAAGGACAACCGGCGCACCCCGTGGAAGGACGTCGTCAGCCGTGCCAAGAGCAATCCCGTTTGGCCCTGGATGCCCGGTAGCGGCGGTATGGACACCCTCAAGACGGAGGCACTGAAGCAGGGTCGCTGGCGATTGGGTGAGGATGGGTATATCGAAAAAGGACCGTTCCCCAAAGACAAGACCACTGTCAACGTCTCCGTGGTCGGTAGCCATCCCGACACCGGCGAGACCATCTTGAGTCTCACCCCTCGGCACGCAGGCGAAAGCCCAATGGTCGTTTATGCAACCCGGCCAGAGGAACTGGTTACCGGGAAAGCGGTGGACGATCTCGATAGCTTCACGACCGGAGAAGGCACGCTCTACTTCCTGGCTAAAGATCAGACCGGTCAGTACGAAACTGGTACGCCTGTTCGGTGGACTGCTGATCTCAAGATCCGTCATCAGGTTGATCCAGCCGCTGACAAGCGGCGCATCACCTTGGCGAGCACGCCCAAGGCAGATCTGTTCTACACGCTGGATGGCTCCAATCCCAAGGACGGCACGCCCTACGAGGGTCCGTTCGAGATCGGGCCTCAAGCGGTACGCCTCTTGGTTCATGCGCGCGCTGGTGAAGCCAACAAGACAGCGGACTTTCAGGTTCCTGCGAGCGGCGACAAGACGGTTCAGATTGTTGATACCAAGCCAGCCAAGCTGCAATCCAAGCGAGTCGCGCTGGACACCACTGATCGCGTCTATGGCGTTATCAACCGCTTCCGCGATCAGCCGGGCACTCGGTTCAAGGGTGTCCGCATTGAGATTGGCGAGGGCGAAAACACTGTGACCATTCGCTTTCAAGAGCGAGAAGTAACCGCAGCAATGATTGAGGGTGTGGTGAATAGCCTTCGTCAGGTGTTGAACGAAGACCAAGCACCGGTAGCCATCACCATTGCCGATGGCATCCAGTTCGACACTGGATTTGCTGCCAAAGAGTTCGCCAAGCTGGTGGGTATTGAGCTCAAGCCCGGCGACGTTATTCAGGAGAACTAAAGAGATGACTAAATCCAAGGCGGCAAGCAGCGCGGCAAAAAGCAAAGCGGTCGGGCAGAAAAGTCTGCACGCTACGCTGGGCTTTGGCGTGCCTGCCACCTCGGACCCGCATCACTTCAAGGTCATCATTCCCCGGAGCAACACCGGGCGCGTGCAGATCAGTGAGTACCTCGGCATGCAAGCCACCGCCGATGAGCACGCGGTTATCGACCGCGTATTGCTGGATCGACCACGCTGGGCGGCCATCCGCTCAGAAGTTCAGCGCGCATTCAATGCCCGGCTCAATGGGCACGGGCTCAAGCCTAGCGCCTGGAAAGTCGGCGACAACCCAGTGGACAGACTGTTGGGCAAGGAGCTCTGTGTCCTCGCGTGGGCCGTGGAACACATGGAGATTGAGAAAGTGCCGGTCGCCGTGAGGAATTGGCTGGCGCTGCGCCCCGAAGAGCGCTGGTGGCTCTTTGGTATGACGGCCATGAGCACAGGCGGCATCAACGACAGTGACAAAGGTTGGCGGTTGGCGTTGCGCCACGCGCTAGGCGACGTCGCACAAAGCGAACTGCTGCAACCCAAGGCGCGGCGTCAACGCGCGGGCGACGACAGCGACCGCCCGACCTTGGACCTATTTGGGAACGAATGAAAATGAATGAAGCGGTAAGAACAACAACTCCCCTAGTTCCGCTGGCGCTCAAGGACGCACCGGCCCTGATTGAATCGGTGTTCCCTGCGCAAAAAGTCTCGTTCGAGGCGCAAGCCGAACGTAAAGCGGTTGCTGCCCAGACGCTGACTGGGTTGGGTTCCTATTGGAAAGGGCGTAAACCTCTGATCCTGGTGCGCGCCATCGTGCTTGGCAGCCTGCTGCCCGCGACTGACGACCCTGAACAAGACCTCGCGGTGTTCGAGAAGTTGATGGCCTTCGATGAGGAAAGCCTCGCAAGGCGTGCGCTAGCTGAAAACGCGCTGTCCGCGACGCGCTTGCAGGAACTGATCCCCATCAGCGACCCCGAGCGCTATTTTTCCGGACGGGGCTGGCGGCGCGACATCACCGACGATGACAAGCTGGTGCTCTATCGCAGAGCATTGGTGACCTTTGGTAGCTACGAGGAAAAGGCCGGTCTGGGCAAACGCCCCGAAGAAGTGGATCAGGAATGGCTTTACGCTCCGGCGTGGGAGGCCGTTAACCAGCATTACGCGCATTTAGGCATCAACGCCAACAACATTGCCGAACTGGTTGAACAACTGGGCATGCTGCGCTACGGCCATCGGCCGAGGGCCGGTGATACCTTCAGTGGCGGTGGTTCGATTCCCTTTGAAGCAGCACGCATTGGCTGCGACGCCTATGCCTCCGATTTGAACCCGATTGCGTGCATGCTGACCTGGGGCGCACTCAATGTCATCGGAGCCTCCCCCGAGCGCCGGGCAGAGATTGATCGGAATCAACAGGCTGTGTTTGATGTGATCGACAAGGAGATCACCAAACTAGGCGTCGAACATGACGAGAAAGGCAACCGTGCCAAGGCGTACCTTTATTGTCTAGAGACGCGTTGTCCTGAAACCGGGTGGATGATTCCGCTCTCGCCGAGTTGGGTGATCTCGCCCAAACAAGGCGCGGTTGCGAAGCTCATCCCTGACGAGAAGAACAAGCGTTTCGACATCGAAGTCGTCACGGGCGCATCTGCAGCACAGATCGCGGCTGCCGATAAGGGCACCGTACAAGAGGGGGACATGGTCTACACCCTCAACGGTCGCACCTACCGTTCGCCAATCAAGACTTTGCGCGGTGATTTCCGTGACACGGATGGCAATACCGGCAATCGCCTGCGTCGTTGGGAGAAAGATGAGTTTCGTCCGAGACCCGATGACATCTTTCAGGAACGCCTCTACGCCATCCAGTGGATCACCAAGAAGTCCATCAATGCTTCGCGCCAGATCACCTATTTCTCCACGGTGACCGAAGCAGACCTCGCGCGCGAGCAAAAGGTTGAAATGCTGGTCACCACCAATCTAGCGCAGTGGCAGGCGGAGGGACTGGCGCCGGATATGGCCATTGAGCCAGGCTACAACACGAATCAGCCAATACGCGAACGCGGCTGGACGCATTGGCACCACCTTTTTAATGCCCGTCAAATCCTGATTCAAGCAATCACCTTGAAAGCGTGGAAGAGTTCTCCATCGGCTCCGCTTGGGTGGTTAAACGTGGCCAAGGCTGCAGACTTTAATGCAAAGCTGAGTCGGTGGAAGCCCAGCCAAGGTGGCGGGTTGGGAGGCCCTGTCGGCGTCTTTTCTAACCAAGCCCTCAACACCTTCTATAACTACGCCACGCGCGCGTGGGCTGGTTTCGGCGCCTCGTCGTTCAAGATGGCCGGGGCATCTTTGCCTGCCGTGGAGCGATCCATCGTGTCTGCACCTGCGGAGCGACCGACGCAGAGTTGTGAGCTATGGATCACCGATCCGCCTTATGCCGATGCGGTGAACTACCACGAAGTCACCGAGTTTTTTATAGCCTGGCTGCGCAAGAACCCACCCAAGCCCTTTGACGAGTGGGTGTGGGATTCACGCCGCGCACTGGCCATCAAGGGTTCGGGTGAGGACTTCCGGCGCGGAATGGTCGCCGCCTACAAAGCGATGGCGGATCACATGCCAGACAACGGCATGCAGTGCGTGATGTTCACCCACCAGGACACGGGTGTTTGGTCAGACATGGTCGGCATCTTCTGGGCTGCTGGCTTGCAGGTCGTTGCAGCCTGGTACATCGCCACCGAGACGACTTCCGAGCAAAAGAAAGGCGGTTACGTACAAGGCACCGTGATTCTGATGCTGAAGAAGCGCGCTGCAGGTGATCGTGCAGGCTTCAAGCAACGCATCCTTCCTGCCGTGCGCAGCGAAGTGCAGCGTCAGATTGAAACGATGATGCACCTCAACGACGAGGTGAAGAGCAAACACGGCGAGCCTGTTTTCAACGACTCCGACTTGCAGATGGCAGGTTACGCCGCCGCGCTGAAGGTGCTGACGGCCTATACCCAAATTGGTGGCGAGGACGTGACTGCTTTCGCACTGCGCCCACGCGTGCGCGGCGAAGTCACGGTGGTCGATGAAATCGTCCAACAGGCGGCAGAAGCGGCCAACAGTCTACTGGTGCCAGAGGGGCTTGCAGCCGACACCTGGGCCAAGCTGACGGGCATCGAGCGCTTCATGCTGCGCATGATGGACATGGAAACTACGGGCGCGGCCAAGCTCGACAACTATCAGAACTTTGCCAAGGCCTTCCGGGTTGAGGACTACAGCCGAGTGATGGGCAGTATGGCGGCCAATCAAGCTCGACTGAAGCGCGTGCCCGAGTTTGCCTCCCGCGACTTGACCGACAGCACCGAGCTCGGTGCCACTCGACTCGGGCGCTTGATCATTGGCGTGCAACAGGTGTTGGCGGAAACCGAACCGCAGGCCATCGTCAGCCAATTGCAGGCCGAAATGGCCGACTTCCTCGAGGTCCGCTCACTGCTGGTGGATTTGTTGGCCTTTATTGAACGCAAAGCCCCGGAAGAGCAAGTCCGCGCCGGTGCTGAAGTGCTGGGGGCACGCCTCAAGAACCTGCGGTTTGGGGCCTAAGTGAATGTCGATCCGGCGCTTCTCCTCCCGGACCCATCGGCTCGACGCGAGCTTCCTGTTGCAGCATCTGCAGGGGGCTCGCAGCTATAAGCGTATCGCTGGCTACTTCACAAGCTCGCTGTTTGAGGTCGCCAACGAACTGCTGGAGACCATTCCTGAGGTCAAGATTGTCTGCAACGTGGACATCCACCCCGACGATCTGAAGGTGGCGCAGCTACGCGAAGCCAAGATGATGGGGCGTTGGAACGAGAAGGCTATCGAAGCAGAGGCCTTGCTCAATCGAGATCGCTACCGTCGCTTAGACACCTTCTTGCAGAAGCATGGTCAGGCCGTGCGCGTGGCTCCAGACAACATCTGCGGCTTCGTGCATGGTAAGGCGGGAGTCATCGAGCTGGCTGACGGCCGCAAGTTGGGCTTCATCGGCTCGATGAATGAGACCCGCAGCGGCTGGCAGCGGCACTACGAGATATTGTGGGAAGACGAGTCCCCCGAGGGGGTCGCCTGGATTGAGGAAGAGTTCGAGTTTTTGTGGAATGCGGCTCGACCGCTTCCGCAGGTGGTCATCCGGGAGGTCCATCGGCGTGGCTACCGCCGCGAGGTGTTCTTCGACGAGATCGACGAAGAGGAGAATCTCGCACCAGCGGCCTTAATCGAATCGCCTCTTTACCGCGAGGGATTGTCTCTACAGCCTTGGCAGCAGGGGTTTATCACCGAGTGCCTGCGCCACCACCAACAGCACAAAGTAGTGAGGCTGCTGCTGGCCGATGAGGTGGGGCTCGGAAAGACGCTGTCCCTCGGTACCGCAGCGCTGACACTTTGTTTGCTGGCGGATCGAGAAAAACAGGCTCGCAAGCCAGTGGTGATCTTTGCTCCGGCCACCCTGTGCGAACAATGGCAGACAGAGATGATCGATAAGCTGGCGATCCCCTGTGCGCGCTGGGACACCTTGCGCAAGGTTTGGCTGGACACTGATGAACGCGTAATCTCACCTGCAGGCCGCGAGCAGATAGCCAAGTGCCCCTTGCGGATTGGGATTGTCTCCACTGGCCTGATGATGCGGGACTCCCTGGAGAAACAGCACCTCCTGGGCCTGCGATTCGGTTTGGTCATCCTTGATGAAGCCCACAAGGCGCGCAGTCGCCAAGGCTTTGGCAAGGATGCAGGCTCCCCGAATGAACTGCTAGCGTTCATGCGTGAGATTGCGGCGCGCTCAGATCACGTTCTTCTGGGCACTGCGACGCCGGTTCAGACCCAGCCCGAGGACTTATGGGACTTGATCGGCATTCTCCATCAAGGCAAAGGCAACTTTGTCCTCGGCAATGACTTTGCGCCGTGGCACCGGCCTCGTGAAGTGCTGCCTATCCTTTCCGGGGAGCAAGAGGTCACTGATGTTGGATTTGCTTGGCAACTGCTGAGATCGCCTTTACCACTGGTTGACTCCACCCAAGAACCGCGAGCGAGAAAGCTGTTCAGCGCTATTCGTCAGGACTTGGGGCTTGTCAACGGGGAATGGCAAACCACCAAGACAGCTACAGATCTGACGGAGGATACCCGGGAGATCCTGGAAGATGAGTTGGAGCGCCGAATTTCGGGTGCCACCCTATTCCAGCGAGAGAATCCATTGGTGCGTCACGTCGTATTGCGCAAACGCGTCAGCCTCGAAGAGGCTGGACTGTTGACTAAGGTCGGTGTCGACGTTCATCCAAATCGCCAGCTTGTAGGCGACCCACGTTGGTTCGATGCGCTATTTGAAGCCAAGGCCCTGCGAACCAATGAGAACTTCCGTGAAGCCTATCGAGAGGCGCGCTTGTTTGGTAAGGCACTCGGTAAGCGCGGCAAGGGCGGCGGGTTCATGAAAAACCTCATGGAGCAACGCATTTGCTCCAGCATTCAGGCAGGACTCAGTACCGCCAGGATGCTTTTGGAGGGCCGGACGATCCACCAAGAGGAAGATGAGCAAGAAGGTGATTTGAAGGTTGAAAGCGGCGAAGAGCGCGAGGTTTTGCTCCGGCTGATCAGTCGCCTAGAGCACATTGAGGAAGACCCAAAACTCAACGCCGTTATCCACTACCTGGAAAGAGAAAAGTGGCGCGAGCTCGGGGTCATTATCTTCAGTCAGTACTACGACACGGCAAAGTGGGTCGCCGACGAGTTAGCTGCGCGGTACCCGGATGAAGCAATTGGCCTGTACGCTGGTGCAGGCCGTAGTCGTTTGTATCAACGTGGCGAAAGCGTGACGTGCGAGCGGGAAACGCTCAAAAAAATGGTGGCTGAACACGAGATCCGCATCATGGTTGCTACAGATGCGGCCTGCGAAGGTCTCAATCTTCAAACTCTGGGCACCTTGATCAATATTGATTTGCCGTGGAATCCGACTCGCCTCGAACAGAGGATCGGACGCATCAAGCGCTTCGGCCAGAAGCGCGAAACCGTGGATATGCTCAACCTAGTGAATGAGCAAACCGTGGACGAGAAGATCTACGAACGCCTGTCGGAGCGGATGCGCAATCGCTACGACTTATTTGGATCAGTTCCTGACACTATCAAGGACGAATGGATAGAGGACATCGAGACTCTCGGGGAAAAGATGGACGAGTTCATCAATGCTCAGAAAGAGGCGACGGGATTTGACCTGCGCTATACGGGCACGATGGAGCCACCGGAGAAAGACTGGCGGGATTGTTCCGAGGTACTGTCACGGCGAGACTTCGCAGTGCTGATGACTACGGCTTGGACGGGATGACGATGCTGGATGAGTACTCAATAGAACAGCGCGCGAGTCAAATCTTCGATTCGCGCAACAGGGAATACTTCTCCGAGGTATTGAGCTGCTACACGGCGGGCAAATACCGGTCGGCTTTCGTGATGCTGCGGTCGGTCGTGGTCTGCGATCTACTTTTCAAAATCCAAACTTTCAACGGGAGTGACAATGGCATATAGAAACGGCAACTACTCGGCTTTCTATGTTACCGAGCCCTTCAATCCAAGCGCACTCGGTGCTCACGCTACGCGCGATTTTTTTTACTATAACCAGCTACGCATGTGGAAGGGGCAGGATTCGGTTTTTCCCTTCAATGACTCTCATGACAAAACATACAACGTACGTGACGGGAGTGATTGGGAAACGACTCTGAAGCCTAGACTGAGGGAGCGCCTCCGAAACTCCAAGAATATCGTTCTGTTCTTGAGTTCTACTACTGCCAACTCACGAGCATTGAGAGAGGAAATCGACTACGGAATTAATGACCAGGGTCTTCCGGTCATCGTAGTCTATCCCGAGTATGCATCTGAGTCAGACCTACTGACCGCTGACAATCAGGCCCTCAAGCAAGCAGTAAAGAATCTCTGGGACAAACTTCCAATATTTCGTGACTCAATGAGTTCCGTGCCGACTCTCCATGTGCCGAATAAGAAATCCGTGATAGAGAAGGCGCTTAACAATGCAAAGTTCATGGTGGGAACCAAAGGAGATTCCGGGGTCTTCTTCTACAAACCCTGACTGTGCTTATGAAGGGAAGTGAAGCATGACAAAGGTGGCCTTCTTTGACCGACGGCTATTAGCTACCTTCTACAAGTACGCTACTGCCGTAAGTGTCTTCCTTTCCTTTGTTTTTCCATTTGTCGACATACCAAAAGAGTGCTTGCCCGCGCCGAGCTATGGCCTTTGGTATAAGGCTGCTGCTTTTGTGGCAGCATTCCTCGTCGTCTATATTGCTGTGTGGGTTTGGTCTAATCGACTCAGGAATGTATCAATCAACATCGAAGGGAGTGAGGTTAATGTTGTTGCTGGGGATATATTTCAGCAGCCGGGGCTTAAGGTGATTGCCTTCAACGAATACTTTGACACCTTGGTCGATGAAAGAGTCATCTCCAGTAGATCTGTCAATGGCATGTTTGTAAAGCAAATCCTAAAGACGCCTGTCGCTGATTTGGACAATTACATTGAGAATTATCAATTTCAGGACGATGAGATAATCGGCGAAAATCAAAACAGGCGAGCCGGAAAGAAAAAGCGGTATAAAATCGGAACAATATGTGTTTACGAGGAATTCTTGCTTGCCGCATTTAGTAAGTTTGATGAGGACAACAAGGCCGTGCTTACTATGCCGGAATATTTGGAGTTCTTAATTAATTTCTGGGATAGAGTTAACTCGATCTATGGCCAGAGGAGCGTGTCAACTACAATATTCGGTTCTGGCATTACCCGCATCAAGGGGCATAAGCTCATCAGTGACGAGGATTTACTGAAGATTATGCTTTGGACGTTTAGGATCAGTGAAATGCGCTTTAAGTATCCGGCCAAGCTGACCATCGTGATTCACGAGGAGAAGATCAATAAGATAAATCTTTTTGACATACAGACGGTCAAGAATGGCGTTTAAATATATTTGATCCTCGAATCAGTGGGCGTCTACGACGACTCCTGGCTTGCTACTTGGTGCCTCCTGTCATCTCCCCGACCCACACTTGCAACGCCCTCAGTTGCTCGGCGTTTTCGTGGCAGGTTTGGTAGTTGGCGGCAAGTGTTCCGGCGACGGCAGAGAGCGCAATGCCTGCGGCGGCCGCATCAGCATCTCTGGCGGGCTCGGGCAGCTCACCGGCGGCGGCAGCGTCGTGCAGGCGCACAAAGCCCCGGTTGATAGTGCAAGCAGCATCGGCTTGAACGGGCACATAGACGGGAATTTCCTTGATGATGGTGTCGCCCTTCTCACGGACGACGCGGACGCGGTCGACGTACTGGGTGACGACCTTGACGGTGGCTTGCGCCTGCCGCTCGCGGGCGGCGGCGGTCTGGAGGGCTTGTTGCTGGATGGCGGCATCCCATTGCGCTTGAACGTGGCTCGCCCCCTTGATCCAGCCAAAGCCAACCAGGGCGACTCCGAGCGCCGCAAAGGTCAACAGCCGGTATGGCGACGGAATCACGCTCATGACGCCTCCCCGATGCACTGCCGGTATTCGGCTTCTCGCCGTGTAGCCAGCCCGCCGCACAGGCGCGCGTTGGTGGGCAGCGCGCAGTCTTTGCCCTGAAAGAAGCGCCAGCGCAGCAGCTCAGCGCAGGCTCCCGCGTAGTCCTCGGCGTTGAGCTTCCTGACCAGCGTGGACTGGCAGAACGCGCGGCTGCCCACGTTGTAGGAAAAGCTCACCAACGCGTCGTACTCGTGCTGGGCCAGCGGGACGGTGACGCATTGCTTCAATGCACCCTCGAACTGCTGCACGTCGGTGAGTGCCCGGGCCAGCGCCTTCGTCGGCGTGGTGGTGTCGCCGATCTTCACGCCCGATGTCGTGCCGAACCCGATGGTCGGCACATCACCCTTGACCGGGATCACCGCGCGCTCGGTGTAGCCCTCGTGCAGCACGATGCCCACCAGCGCGGCGGCGGACAGCGTCAGCGCAGCCACGGTGCGTCTTTGCGGCCGCCGGATCATCGATGCATCTCGGGCTGCGCGACCAAGCGGGCTACGGCCGCGCCGATGCTGGCGCTGAAGGCCAGCAGCACGAACACACCGCGCGGCAATACATCACCGAACAGCGGCACCACCACTTCCGCCGCCGTGAAGATGGCGGCGACGATAGACAGGCGGACGCTCCAGGCGCGGCGCGCGACCCGCCGCCAGTCGTCGAGGAGAGAGAGTTTCGGCTTGGCGGTCATGGCGCGCCTCCCATCAGCTTCAACTTGATGGCGGCACCAACCAGCAGCGCGGCCAGGATGCCGGTGGTCACAACCTTGATGGTGGTCTGCCACGCCGTGCGACGGGCATCGCGCCAGGCTTCCAGCAGGTCGCGCAGCTCGCGGATGTCCTTCGCGGCGTGGCCGTTTTCGAGGCCGAGATGGGACAGCACACGCTCGGCACCGCGTTCAGCGGCGCGGTCGAGCAATTCGTCGAAGTCCTCGCGGCGCAGCAAAAGCATGTTCTCCACGATCGCTGCGGGCGCGTGTTGCTCGGGTTCGGTCATTTGTGTTCTCCAGAAATGCAAAACCCGCCTCGTGGGCGGGTTCAGTTGGTTGCGAAGGGATGAAAATCAGATGGCGATGCCAGCGCTCCAGCCGGTGGACTTGTAAGCCGAGAGCTTGGCCTCGTCCTCGATGTAGCAAAGCCAGCCCACCTTGGGCGGATGGAACTCCCACGTGCCATCGATGCGCACGGCGATCTGGTTGGTCTTGCCTGCCCACACGCCGGTGGCAGCGGTGGGGACGATGTAGCGGTCGCCATTGGCGGGGCTGGTCGGTGGCGTGGTCAGGTCGCGGTCTTTCACGGACAGGCCGACCACTACGCCGAGGCGTTTGAGGTTGGCGTCCATGCCGGTGTCCCAGCCGCTCTCGCCGAGCGTCCAGCCGTAGTTGAGTCCAAGGTTCGGATCGGTTGATGACATGGTTTATCTCCAGGGATTCGATGCTTGGCCGATGGTCTGACGTATGCGTCGGACAGCGCCGGGGTCGCCGATGCGATGGCTTTGCTGCGGGTGCTGTCGCCAATGACGCCCAACGATGGGCAGGTACAGCACGCCGCCACGCTTGGCCACGAGCAGGGTCAGCAGCCAGTCGGCGAAGTTGTTGAGGTCGGTGGTTTCCGCAAGCGCGACTTCCACGGCAGACCGGCGCATCACGATCAAGCCATGCACATGGCTGGCGCTGTTGGCGTGCTGCCAGCGGCTGTAGGCCAGACGCCGCACCGCGATGTCGCGGCCGTTTTCGTCGGTCAACGCTTCGTCGGTGTACGCCATCACGGCCTGCGGGCAGGCATCCAGCGCATCGGCCAGTTGCGTGAAGGCACTGGCTTCGTACAGATCGTCGGGATCGACGAAGGACACCAGCGGCAAATTGCCCTGCGCGTAACCGGCAGCGCGCGCTTCGCCGATGCGGCCCGGGATGCCCGGCAGCATGTGCAACTGGATCGGTGCGCCTTCGAGACTGGCGATGCAGGTCTCGCGCCATTCGGCAGGTTCGTTCAAGGTGAGCAGATGAACATCGATGCGCGGCTCCATCAAACACCTCCCCAATACTGACCCCAGCGCAGGCCGTATCCCGCACGATCCGCAGCGCGCACCTGCGGTTGCCAGCTTTCCAGCCCGTCACGCACGGCGTTGAGCTCCAACGTGATGCGGTCGCCCAGCGCACCGGCATCAGCCGCAGCCGTCGCCACATCCCACACGAAATTCGCTCCGGTGATGCCGGACGCCGTATGCACCAGCGCGTCGTTGCGATCTCGGATGCGCACCGTGTAGCTCACCCCCGGTTCTGGCCCGATGTCGGCTTCGCCCTGCTGCACGAGGTAGGCGGTCTGCTGGGTGCGGTCGCGATGGGCCCACGCGATGCTGAGGTCACCGGCGACCACGGCAGGCTCGGTCTGGCCATTGAGGCGGATGCGCCCCGGTGGATACGGCAAGGCCTGTCGCCCGGTCAGTACCATCGGCTGGCCATTGCTGGCCAGTTCCGCTTCGCCTTGATCGGTTGAGGTGCGCGGGATGGCTCCCACGAACACCGATTCACCCGGGGCGCGCTCCGCGCCTTCCGATGCCAGCCACTCGCCCACGCCAATGAGGCGGGTTCCGACCGGGTGCGATTGCGGTGTGGTGTCGAGCACGCCGCGTGCAAGGTCAACCGTGGGCGCAGCGGTATTGAAGCCCAGGACGGCGACGGCTTCACAGATCTCCCCGCTGGCATCGACCAGATAGGCGTAGTCGCCCACGGTCAGCCTTTCCGGCTGGCTGACGGCGGTCACCGGTACGCTCATGGCATCGGCCTCGCTGGCTGGCAAGCCCGCATCAAGCGTGAGCAGTGGCGCGTAGTCCTCGCTGGCAACGCTGCCGATCTCGCCTGCCGAGGCACCGGTGGCGAGCTGCCAGTTGAGCTGGCCCGCACCGCCCACAGCGGCCAATGCACCCACCGCTGCATCGGTGTCGGTCAGGTAATCCAGTTCGGCACGCGACAAGCTGCGCGCCAGTTCCCAGTACGGAATTTCCATCGCCAGCACCAATGCAGGTGGCAACGGCTCCAGGGTTGGCTCGTCGATGATGGGCGGCGTCGGTGCCAGCACGGCGTTGTCCAGCCCGAACACATCCTCCATCGCTTCGATGCGCCACTCGGCCGCGCCCAAGGTGCCGGTATCGATGCCGGTCACGCGCACCACCATCTGGTCGATACCCAAACGCGGCCAGTTGAGCAGGAATACGTCACCGGGCAGCGGTGCGCGTTCCAGCGTGTCGCGTGCCACGGTCAGGCTCATCCGTGCCAGGGGCGAACCCAGGGCGCGCAGATCCCGCAGCGCCAGACGCGCGGCCAGCGGCCCGTAGTTGACGCCCGGGTAGTCACGGCGCTGGTTGATTACGCCGCCTTGCAACTGAATTGCGGCAAGGTTTTCCACAGTGACGGTGGTGTCGCCGCCGGTTTGCCAGTCGGCGTAGACCACGGTCAGCTCGTTGGGCAGCTCACCCCACTGCGCGCGCTCGAAACGCTCCAGCCGCACGATCTCGTCCGGCCCCAGTTGCGGCAGGTCATTGACCCAGTAGTCGTCGCGCAGCAGCTTCAGCTCGAAGGTGCCTTGCTCCGGATCGGTGTAGAGAATGCCGCCGATGTGGTCGATGACCTGACTGATGAAGCTCTCGATGGGCTGCTGGCGCGTCCAGATCAGATTCAGGCCGAAGCCCTCATCCGACAGGGCCCACGCCGCATTCCAGAAGCTCCAGCCGATGCTGTCCTGCGGGTAGCCCATGCCCCAGTGCGGGTCGGTCAGGCATTGCACCAGGATGTGAGCCGGGTTCATGCCGACACTGATCTCGCGGCCTTGGCTGTCATCCCAGGCGCGGACTTCAGCGTTCCACTCCATCCACGGATAACCGTGCCAGCCCGCCGTGAAACGACGCACGCGCACGGCCCACGGCTTGATGTAAGGGTTGTTGGCCGCAAACAGAATCTTGCGCGCCACCAGTGACAGCACGCCCCGGAAGGCTGGAATGGCTGGTCCAAGGCGGCTCATCAGGTAGTCGTTGCGCCCCTGGCCGGGGCCTCCGGGCAGCACATCGATGTTGCCGACCACACCACCTTCACGCTCGTCACCGCCAAACAGCGTGGGCTTGTGGATACCGAGGGTGGTCAGGCCGTGCCCGCTGGACAGCGGCCCCCGGTCGGCATCGCCCCACGCGGTACGGTCGCCCATCTGGATTTCCTGCACGGCATCGACAGGCCCTTGGCACAGCACCAGGTGCAGTCCCATCCGGTAGCGGTAGCCGACGGTTTGCTTTTTGCTGCTGCCACCCATCAGTGCTGCTCCTGCCGGGTGTGCGCACGGGCGTGCTCGACCACCCGCAAGGCCATCGCGTCGCCGGTGTCCAGCAAGGTGTCGGCAGCGCAGCCGTCACGCAGAAACGCGCGGAAGTCCAGGTCGTGGCGCGCGAACCAGACCCGCGTGCCGTTCACGCACAGGCCAACGGCGCGCACATCGTCGATGGTGACGGTTACATCCGTGCTCATTTCTTGCCTCCTTTTTTGCGGATCGGTTCGGCTTCCAGATCGCCGTACCAGACGACGTTGGCCCCGCGCAGCAGCACGGTGCCGAACACGACTGGAATCGGTCGGCCTTCTTCTGCTGTGGGGGCATCGACGTCGGACAGCGATGCGGGTTTGGGCTCGGGCGGTTTTGGTGCGAGCGCGACCGAAACCAGCGCCGCCACCACGATGACGACGAGGTACCACATGGAAATTCTCCGGAAGGGTCAGAACACGCCCGTCGAAAACGGGTTCTTGCTCGGGATGGCGGGAAAGCCGCCGTAGTTGTCGAGGTTGCCGAAGCGCGAGGCGCACGTTTGCGTGCTCTGATCGCAGCCGACCGTCAACAACACTTGCGTGCCCGGCTCAATGGCCGCTGGATAGAGCAGCTCGACGCCACTGCCGTAGTCGCGGATGATCATGTGGCGTGCTCCATCCGGCGTTTGCAGCCAGCCACCGGCCAAGCCACCGCTGACGCCACCCGGTACACCGCCATCGAGATCGACACTGCGGCCATAAGCTTCATAGACGAAGGCACTCTCGGAAATGGGCGACGCCCCACAGGCACTGGAGTACAGAACGTGGGAACAGTTGCGGCTGTAGAGCCTGCGCAGGCCGATGCGCTTCAAACTGACCTGTGCCGATTCGCAGCGGATGCGGGCGGCATCGGCGTCGATTTCCACACCCAGCACCCGGCCCATCCAGCGGGTGCCCGACAACCACCAGTAATCGCCCCAGGTATCGCGCCGCCCGATGCGCAAGGTGACTGAGGTGGTGTCGCCGGTGAGCGACGTGGCCAGCAGGTGGCGCACAAGTTCACAGTCGGGTGGCAGCTTGAGATCCAGCGCTGACTTGGCCGCTTCGGCCCCCAGCGCCAGTTCGTTGCGCTCGATGGACAGGCTGGTGTACAGCGTGCCGTCGAGATCGACGTCGAATTCGTGCGGGGTCAGGTAGAAATTCGCGCTGCTGCTGGCGAAGGCGTAGAGCTCGACTTCCATCAGCGCTTGCTGGCTCATACGGCGTACTCTCCATACGTTTCTCGGTCGTTGCCGCGTGGCTCGGGCAACTGGCGCACGGTCAGGGTGATCTCCGCCAACTGCGGGCTGTGCCAGTACACGTCGATGGCGTCGTGGTCGAGGCGGCAGCGCGCAAGGCGAACAATCCGGCTGCCTGCGGGCACCCAGTCGTCGAGGCCCGAGCGCAGCACCAGCACACCGCCCTGATCCAGATGGCAGGTAGCGGTCAGGGCGTACTGCCGATAGCCGTCCGGATGCACGATCAAACAGGCGGCGGGGCGATGCCAGAATGCCGAGAGGTCTTGGCCATCGACGCGCAGGAAACCGTCATCGGGATCAGCTTCGACGCTCACCCACAGGATCGGGGCCAAGCCATCGGGCAGCCAGAAGGCTTCCAGACGGCCTTGAGTGCGCCACAGCCGCGCCCGCCAGATGTCGACTTCATCAAGCGAGCTGGCCAGATAGCGGCGCTGGTAAGTCGTCGTCGCCCACGGATCGTCACGCCGCACCCACGGATCTGCGGGTGAGAAATCCTGGCGCGTGATCGTCGCCTGCGCGCTGGCCGTGGGATCGTCGCGCCAGTTGCCATCGGGCCAGACCGGGATCTCGTCCAGCCACGGGTCATCAAGGACATCCATGTCCGGCGTTTGTTCGGGCGTGACGCTCGCGGTGACGCTGCCGCCGACCATCCCCGGCACCCATTGGGTGAGATCGGCCGGATCAATGGCCTTGCCCCACACCAGCGGCAGCACGGCGCTACCAGCCGCCGCTTTGCGGGCCAGCGGATCGGCCAGCCACAGCAGATCGGCTTCCACGTCGCTGAGTTGGGCAACTTGCCAGCCCTCGGGCGCAATGATCAAAGCCCAGCGTTCGCTGCCCTCCCAGCCTTGCACGCCGTCGTAGGTCAAGCGCAGCGCAGCAGCCGGAGGGGCAAAGCGCCGCCAGGCGGCCTCCGATACCGCCAGGGTCAGCGCGCCCTCCTCAGCGTTTTCGACGAGGTGGACGGCGTACTGTGATAGCGGCCACCATGCGGTTTGGCCCTGATGATCGGCCAGCCAGTCGGCGACCAGTGCGTCGGTCGGGCGGGCATTGCCCACCTTGTAGGTGAGCCAGCGCCGAGGAACGCGGCGGCGTGCTTGCCGGGATTCGTTGCCGCTGGCCAGCCGTGTGACGCTGGTCTGCCACTCCAGCCGTTCGACCAAGGGCTCGGTCCAGTCGTGGCGGAAGGCAAACACACCGCGTTGCGCATCCGGCCAGGGTTGATCCCCGAAGGCGTCCATGCCAGTGGCGACGATGGCGCTGGATGCGGTGTCCCGGCGCAGCACCTCGACGAGGAATACCGGGGCATCGATGGGCGGCCACGGGTGCGCCAGAGACTCAGCAAGCCAAGTCGCAGCCAAGTTGGGCGGAACCGGTGCAATGGCGGTTTCGGGCGTGAAGGTAGCCGCACGGGCTCCGAACGATGCACGCGACAGCACTTCGCCCTGAAATTCCGGCAGTTCACTTCCGGGCGTCGGCCTGCTGGAGACCTCCGCGAGGTCTCGAGCGATGACGCGATCCGTCATGCCGACTCCACGCCGAACTCAGCGGCATTGAAGGCGGCCTCCGTCCATTGCACGTTGCCGTTCGGGTTGCGTTCGAAAAGCGTGCTCTGCCACGCCAGTTGCTCCTGCAGGATGATGTCGGCGCTGGTGGCGGTTTGCGCGCCACTGACCACGAAGCCTTTGACCTTGCCCAGACCCCCATCGGTCTTGCGCGCCAGCATCGTGAGTTGCACGCCGTAGATGGCGGGCGTGGCCATCGCCGGCAGCGGCTCGACATCAAAGGACTGGCGCAGTCCTGCACTGGACGCGCTGATCGCCGTGTCCTCGTCCTCGTCGCTCACGGCTTCCCATGCGGCAGTACCAACCGGACTGGCTGTCCACTGGTTCAGGCTGCCATCGGCCTGTGCCTGCAAAGCATCGACACGCACATCGCCCAGGAAGGTGTTGTTGATCGTGCCGGTGGTGTCGGCGATGTAGAAGTCATCGACGTCGATGGTCAGCGGGCACGACTGGCCCGGAACCGCACCCACGAATGCGGTGACCAGTTGGCCACCACCCTGGAGGGTGTTCTGCGCGGTCATCTGGATGGCCAGGATGCCGTTGATGCGCACCGACAGCACGCCGTTGCTGGTGCCTTGCGTGACCTGCAGCTCGATGTAGTGCCAGCCGCGCGCCGGGGCGCTGGCGACCGAGGTCGAGATCAACTGGTCGTAGCCGTATTGCCAGCGGTAGAGCTTGAGCCGCCCGTCCTCGCCGATTTTGACGAGGTGGGCGACCTGCGCGTTGGCATCGCGCACGCCCAGCAGCAAGGGCTCGGTGTAGGTGTTCTGGTACGGCACCACGCGAATGGACGCCCCCACGATCAGGCTGGTCTTGGTGGCGTCGAGGTTCTTGACGTAGCCACCGCCCGAGCCTTCCGGCAAACGCAGGGCATAGGAGGACGGGCGACGACCATTGATGCGCGTGGCCTGCGGTGAGAGATAGGCCGCCTTGCCGCGCGCCAGCCACGGGTCGCCAAAGCTGTCCACGGCCTGCGGGTCGTAGTGATCGAAGCCGTCGATGAACAGTAGTGCCATTGGACTTTCCCCTGAAAATTCAGCTTTGGAGCGCCGAGCGGATGGCCCGCGCGTTGCGCCCGATGATGTTGACGATGACCCGCTCTCCGGCAGGCGACTGCAGGTGGTCGTGGGTCACGCCGGGATCGATGGCGTTGACGATGCGCACCGCTTGATTCATCTGGGGCTGTGCGGGTGGCACTTTGACCTCCGGCACCAGACCACCGGCAGCAAAGGCCAGCTCGCCGCCTTTAAAACGCGGGCCGACGGACAAACCGTTGAGCGAGTCGAGGAAGGCCACGCCGACCTGGCGCACGGCGGCCGCCCGCACCACGTATTCACCTGCGGACAGGCGCGCCGGGATCGAGTCCGAGGTGGCACTACCCGGGCCGGAGACCAAGCCACCACCCGCGAATTTCTTGATACCGCCCAGCAGCGCCATTACAGCGGCCACCATCGCCACCATTGCGGCAATGGCCAGCCCCGGGCCAACGATGGGCACGGAGGCTTGCGACGCTGCGGCACCAGCACCGGCCTTGGCGGCATCCATCGACACCACGGCGGTGGTTTCGGTGGTCTTTTGCGCGACTTTGGCCGCGCTGGCCGCCGCATCGACGGTTTGCTCCTGCTGGATGAAACCGAGCTTGAGCGCCAGCATCCGCGCCTGCATGGCGATCCATTGCTGGAAAGGCTGAATCACGATCTGCTGCAGGAAGGCGTCGGCCACCTGCTGGAACAGGCTGGCCATCGCGCTGCGCCAGGTCTGCGCGCCGGTGATCATCCCGTTGAGCGCGCCTCCAAAACTCTCGCCGATGCGGTTCCACAGCGGGGTCATTTCGTCGACCGTGAGCCGGGTGCGCTCCAGTTCATTGCGCCACGCCTGCACGCGGATCACAGCATCCGGCCCGATGGCCTGCGCCGCCTGTTGCATGGTCGGCAGCAGGCGCTCCATCTCGGTGGCCGATTGCTGCTGCAAGGTCACGATCTGTTGGCGCGCCTGTGCTTCGGTTAGCAGCCCGGCCTGCTGCTGGGTCTGAAGGGCCTCCTGCGCATTGCGCAGACGCTCGGTGACCTGCCGCCATTGGGTTTCCAGTGCGGATAGGTTCGCTTGCGCCGCCTTCACGTTGATCAGTCGGTCAACGAGCGACACGCCGTCGGCATCACTTTCTGCAGCGAGACGTGCCCGCAGATCCCGGTAACTGCGCTCGATTGCAGCTTGCCGGTCGGCATCTGTAGCCGTGCCTGTGATCTGTGCCAGTTCCTCACGCGCCTGCGCCAAGGCATCGGCCAGCTCACGCTCGGCTTGCGCGGCCTTGCGCGCATTGGCCTGCTCAATGTCCGTGCGCCGGTTATTGAGCGTGATGAGGTCCGCTTCCGCCTTGGCCACTTCGGCCTTGGCACGCAGGCGGTCGTTTTCCGACTTGCCGTTGGTGGCGATCTGCTGACTGCGGGCCAGCTCCTGCTGCTTGCGGGCGATCTCGGCGTCGACCTCGCGCTGCTCGATGGCCGTTTTCTGCGTGTAGTAGTCGCGCACCGAGATCAGACGATCCTCAAGCGCTGCATCCAGCGCGGTTTGTTGCCGCGCCAGTCCGTCCTTGAGCAGCGCGAACTCGGCGTCCAGCTGCGCTTTCATCAGCGTGGTCTGCGCGCCAGTGGAGTCCTGCGCAGCCTTGCCCGCTTTGGGTTTGGTCAGCCGCTGCAACAGTTCCGGATCGGCCTGAATTCGGGGTGCCTTGACCTCGATGGGTTTGGGGTCGAACAGGCTGTCGCGGAAGGACGCCAGCTCATCGAGCCGCTGGATCAGGCTGCCTTTGAGGTCGGCAATGATGGCCTTGGCCCCGTCGGTGTTGCCCTTGAGCGCTTCGACCGCCGCAGCGACACCGCCACCAATCGCTTCACCCAAGGCGACGAAGGCCTTGCCAACCGTGGCGACACCGAGCGCCAAGGTCTTGAGCACCAGCACCACGCCATCCAGAATCGTGCGCAATGTGCCGCCTTGCTTGGCTGACTCGACATGCCACCGGCCATGTCG
>WBZV01000209.1_pt1 | contig 39907 bp, 32 predicted proteins | sample 5204221 | NCBI WGS metagenome assembly WBZV01 (sample SAMN12344360, study PRJNA552823) | activated sludge metagenome | biome: Activated sludge suspended growth; feature: Nitrification reactor; material: Wastewater; isolation source: activated sludge from nitrification reactor of wastewater...
TTCTTAGATCCATGCTATATGCTTTCATTATTACCTCTTTTTAGTTTGTTGGATAACAAGGTAAACATATTTTTGTTTTATGCAATCTTTATTTACAGACCTGCCAACTTTAATGAATCATGCTATAGTATCTTAAAACATGCTGTACTACAATCTTCATAATGTTTCATCATAATTGCAATGTTCAATTTCACTTACATTTCTTTCAGTAGTATCAAATATGATGCCTACCAAAATTATTTTTTTTCCCAAAGAAAGATACGGTTGATAATATTTTTTAGCCTCAATCTGTTTCATGGCTTTTTGCGCTGAAACATTAATTTTAAATTCTATAATAAAACAATGATCTTTTGTTTGTAAAACAGCATCAATCCTACCAATATTTGTTGGTTTCTCAACAATAATATTAGCTCCCATCATCTTAAAAATGAGATAAAAAATAGTTTGATAGTATTTCTCATCTGCAATTTGAATAGTATATGGTATCTGTGCAAAAAATTCTTGTAACGATTCAAAAGCCTTATTAAAATCTAAATACTGAAATGATTTAGACACCTTTGCAATTAACGAAGAAACACCTGACCTGTCAATTCCTGTCATGGATTTGATGATATACCCCCCAAGCGAATCAATTGTTTCTTTATTAACATAACCCAGTATGTAATTATGAGATTCTGTATCAACAGATTTAATTGTTAAATACCCAGTCTGAAACAATAAGGTTTTCATATCTATATCATCAATATCAAATTGACCTAGCTCAGCTGCAGTCGCCTCTATTCGTTCAAAACGCTGTACTGGATAATTTTTTTCCTTTAAAAGATTAATTAAAAATGTAGGGGTTCCCGTTTCAAACCAATAGTTTGAAAAATCATGTTTATCCAATAATAATAACAAAGAAAATGGATTATAGATTTTAATTGCATTGTTATTCCGGCAAAATAAATAGCCATCATACCATAAAGTTATTTTTTCTATTATGTCCTCAAATGACAGATTCATGTCATCTACAGCCGCAGCGAGATGTTCACTAAAGGAATTAACAATTTCTTCTTTTGTATATCCCACTAAAACATTATATTTTTCCGATAGAGTTATATCATTTAAGTTATTAAGGCCAGAAAAAATTGATGTTTTTGTAAATCTACTAACACCTGTTAAAAAAACAAATTTTAAATATTGATCAAGACCTTTAATCACTGTATAAAAATTTTTAATAATTTCCCTGATATATGCCGCTTTATTTTTATCATGGACATACTTTAAAATTGCATAATCATACTCATCTATCAGCAACACTACCTTTTCTTTTTTTGATAATTCTATCACCAAAGTTTGTAATAATTCTCCTGATGAAAAAGTACTGTTTAATTCAACATTTTTTTCATGTGCAATACGACGCAAATAATTTTTAATTTTTTCTTCTAACTCTTCAGGTGTTGCAAAAGGAATATCAGAAAAAGAAATAATAATCACCGAATACTGTTTCCATTCATACGGTAATTTGCTTATTGCCAATCCTTCAAAAAGCTCCTTTTTGCCAGAAAAAACCGCTGCCAATGTTGATATTAACAAAGATTTGCCAAATCTGCGCGGACGCGCAAAAAAGTAATATTTTCCTGTTGTTATCAAATTATAAATGTACTGGGTTTTATCTACATAGATATACTGTTCTTGTATTAAATCATCGAACGCCTGTATCCCTATTGGCAGCCTTTTCATGTCCAACCCTTATTTTTTTATCTTAATCGAGTACCATCAGCAACACCTGCTGGTGCTTGGAGCAATTGTACATTGCCATCTTTATCTTCAGCAACAAGCATCATTCCCTGCGATTCATGCCCTGCCATTTTACGTGGCTTTAAATTGGTGATAAAAATACCACGTTTGCCAACGAGTTCTGACGGCACATGTGATTTTTTTATACCTGCCAAAATGGTACGCACACCTTTGTCTCCAAGATTAACCGCCATTTTTACTAATTTATCTGAGCCTTCTACCGATTCGCATGCTTGAATGGTTCCCACGTGAATTTCAACTTTGACAACATCATCAATTGCAATGTAATTTTTGTCTTTTTCTTCAGCATGATCTTGTTGTGTTTGTTGCATTGTTTCTTCCTTGTTAGTTACTGGTTTTTCAAATAATGGTGGCGCTTTATGAATAACAAATGTCTTGTTCCATTCTTGAGTACGTGCACACTCAAGAGTATCTTTTTTTATATCAAAAACTATACCCAAAGCTGCCAGCAGTTCTGTCATTTTCTGTGGCATGATTGGCCACAACAACAGCGCAATGACATATAAACTATGACTCGTCACTGAAATAAACTCCACAAACGCTGCATGATCTGTTTTTGCTAATTTCCATGGTTCTTGTGCATGAAAATAGGCATTTACCGCATGTATATATTTCCACACACGTGCAAGCGCATGATGGAACATATATTCATCCATCATCTGCACATAATCTTGCACCATATTGGCACATTCATCACGCAATTCTAAAGCGTGTGGCGACCACACCGTACATGGCTTTACCGTTAAGATCTCATATTTATGCGCAAGAGTTACCATACGATTTAATAAATTTCCCAAATCATTTGCCAAATCTGATTCAATACGAGTTTCTACGTCAGCAATGCTGAAGTCACCATCTTGATTAACAGGAATTTGACGCATTAAATAATAGCGTATCGGCTCTGCACCATATTTTTCTTGTAAATAGACAGGGTCAACTACATTACCTAATGATTTTGACATTTTTTGTTTATCAACTTTAATCCATCCATGCACGAGTAATTTTTTAGGTAACGGCATTTCCGCGGCCATCAACATCGCAGGCCAATATATTGCATGAAAGCGAATGATATCTTTGCCTATCACCTGAACATCTGCTGGCCACAATTGATCAAAAATGTGTTTTTTGTGTTCATCAGCATACCCAACACCCGTAATATAAATACACAGCGCTTCAACCCACACATAAATTGTATGCTTGGTGTCTCCTGGAAAAGGAACACCCCACGGAACAGACGTGCGAGAAATACTCAAATCATGCAATCCTGATTCCACAAAACTAATAACCTCATTGAAACGTTCTTTTGGCGTAATAAAATCAGGATTATTGCGATAAAATTCAAGCAAGCGTTGCGCAAAAGCACTCAATGCAAAAAAATATGTTTCTTCTGAAAGCCATGCTGTTTCCCTGCCACACGTCGGACATGTTTTTGCACCGTCAACAACAAAAGTTTCACACGGCGTGCAATACATGCCGCTATACTCAGATTTATACACATGACCATTGTCAATCAACCGCTGCACTAAATGCTGAGCACCATGAATATGAGATTCATCCGTTGTTCGAGCAAAAGTATCATATTGAATATCATATAAATCCCACGCTTTTTTATAATCAGGAATAAAACTGTCAATAAAATCTTTTGGCTTTTTTTCTGCTAATTGTGCCGCTTGCGCTATTTTTTGTCCATGCTCATCAGTTCCTGTTAAAAAAAATACTTTTTTTTGTTGCATTTTATTCCACCGAGAAACAACGTCTGCAAGCAGGGTTGAATACAATGAACCTAAATGAGGCTTTGCTGTCACATAATAAATTGGTGTTGTGATATAAAATTTTTTCGTTTCCATACATTTCCTTAATTAAGTGTGCTACAAACCTTGTTCTTCAAACCCAATCTCTTTTTTTTCATGAAAAAGATATAATCCACATAATACCAATGCCATTGTTGTAAAAAAATGCCATGTCACGCGCTCATCCAAAAATACCCATCCCAGCACAGCGGCACACAACGGTGTCATAAAACCTGCAAATGATAAAAATGTTGCAGAATAGCGAGATAAAAGATAGGCATACATATTATAACCAATAATGTTTGCAATAAAAACTAATGCCCAAGTATACATCCCCAAAACAATAGTATGTTCAAAAAATACTCCGTAATGCTGCGCAACAAAAGGGAATACTACTGTTGTCATTTTTAATCGCGAACCACCTTCTACCGCCCATGAAAGCAACAACGCCAAAATACCACCTCCTGTCATACCAATACCATTGACCAAAACAAAGGGATACCCGCGTGCTATCAATTTTTTCATAGTCATCCAACCATACGCACTCGCAGCAACCGAACACATAAGTGCAATCTCTGGCAATGATAAAAATCCAATACCTCCTGCAATATCTTCAAGTGGAGTATGCGCTACCAAAATAGGAATGAAGCCTAAAAAACCCACAATAAGACCAATCACTTGACGCACCGTAAGTCGTTCTGAAAATAAACAATACGAAAACAGAGCCGTGATAAATGGAGACAAATTATACAATAAACATGCTTTTGCAGAAGTCACTCTTTCTAGCGCCCAGAATTCAAGGGTATATGCAAGAAAAATATGAAAAAATATAATTTGTACAAACAAATAAATATCTTTACGCGATATAAAATGTTTCTTGTGCCACACGCTATACATCAACAAAAGCAGACCGCCACTCACCATACGAATTCCCGTGAATAAAAATGGCGACACATATGCAAGGGCCGCCTTACCCAGCGTAAAGGTACTGGCAAAAAGGAAATACATAATAAATATTAAAAGCATAATTATTTCCTTACATGATCAACAATCCATAAAGTTTCGGTTGGCTTATGCATAGCGAATGCATTATGAAATACAAACAACACAATGAATGTGTAAAGGTGTAACAAGATGCGACGCATTGAATCACGTCCTTTCATTGAGAAACATTTTTTACAAATAAAATATAAATAAAAAGCTGGCAAAATACAAGGTAAAAACCTTATACTTCACCAGCTTGATAATTATTGAATAATAATTATTTTAAATCTGACAGGTACAAGTGAAAATTTGTGCCACTAAAACGTAAATTGATTTTAGCCATGTCAATATGTCTAAGCATGAAGCATCAACTTCTTCCACTATACTTGCTGAATATGGTATATCAACTACTGATGAATCACAAGGATCACCAATACGACTTTCAATGACCGAACAACAATCAGCAGGCTGATCAGTTTGTGAAATAATTAAATCTTCAATTTCATTAAGTTCATGGCGTATGTGCTTGCAACATTTTCTTGCATCTTCACCTTGCTCTTTAATTTTATGATTTAATTTTTTGCAACACCACGCAGATTGCGCAGCCAAGCTGTCCATCATGCATTGAATTTTCTTCAATAACATACAAGTATCAGATCCTTCTGCTTGTATCCAATCCTTAGCGCAGTCTTTTTGATTTATACCACATGGACAGCGTTTTCCTTCACAAGAATTACCTGCAGCACAAGATTCGCAACAAGCTTCATCTTCTGTGTGTTCTATGGAATCAAGATGCTTTGACGCTGGTTTACTTGCAGCAAGTTGCGCTGCCATAGCTTCTTTTATCGACTTTCTAATCGCCATTTTTTCCGCGCACGTTTGGCATCCTGCCAATACACTTGCACTTACCATTGATAGTGCAGTCATCACAACTGACAGTATCACTGATTTTTTAGATATGTTCATACAATCTCCTCGTTTTTTGAGTTTTTTTAGAAATACGCTACAAAACCAATATGTGCTTCAGTTTCTCTCATCACATTTCTACCCGCAACAACTTGCGATCCACCGGCAAACACTTCAAAATAATTCCAACGCGTGAACATCTGCGCACGTAATTTATTAGAAAGTGCGTTGGTACGTTTTTCATAAATTTCATCATCTAGTGGTTGATCTGGACGACCGAGTAAATCTGTTGCAGTTTTTTGATCAAAGCTTACTTTATCATGTCCTTTTGCAAACAATTCATAGCCAAACGTCATGCCTAAATCTGAATTGTGTGGATGAAAGAAATTTAAATCAATACGACCGACAAAGTAATTCCAAGAAACATCCGCTTCAACTTCTGGTCCAAGATTCATCACTGTTGCACCAGTAAATGTTGCTGCACGTTTTTCGTCACGTTTAAATGCATGATGATATGCTAAATCAAATTCAAATGCAAACCACTCGCGCGGCTTCCAGCCAGTATCTATGCCAAGTTTAATTTCAAAGTGACCGTTGTTACCCAGCGGTTTAAAGTAAAGATCATTTGATGATTTCTGACGTTTACCTGTGGGAAATTGCACGCCAAATAATCCGTCAAAGAACCAATTTTGTTTGTCGCCATAGCCACCATAAAACTCAGCAAACAAGTCACCTATGCCCACGGTACGAGAATGTCCAGCAAGATCAATTCCTTTGTTTAAGAAAAATTCTGATGCTAATTCGGCAGGGTTTAAATCTGTATCAATTAATGGTTTTAACGTATTGTACAAATTCTCAGCAGACAGGGTGCTTTCAGTTCCTCCAGTAACAGATTCTGCTTTTGGTACTATAAAAATAGTTGCTTGCGCATCTCTATTATTTTTAATATTACCTACATAATCTACACCATTTTGGAAAAATGTAGCTTCACCATTTGCAGCGCCCCCATTTGCTCCTAATGCACCACTGACTTCATTTGGAAGCTTTCTAAACGGCACGGCTGGCAATGCACCACTGTCACTTTTAACAGCATATGCTTGAATACCAGGATCTCCAGCGTTTGTACCAGAAACACGCACACCGGCTATATCGATTGTGCCTGCTGTTGCTCCAGTGGTATTGTATCTCACAATAGGAACAACACTCGTTTGATTTGTTTGAGAACTTACTGTGCTAAAATTCATTACATTTAAAAAATCAAAACGCAAAGCATATTCAAAGCTACTTGGTGGAAGCGCTTCATTCAATGCAATCTGTTCCACACTCACTACGTCAGCGAGTGTTTCTTCTAGTTTGTAATTATTATTTTGTTCAATTTCTATCACTTTATATGGAATGCTAACACGCCCACCAACATGCCACTTGTCTTCTCTGCCCACATTACGAGAAAATTCAATTCCCATAAATGCACCAAATTCATTGTAATCAAAACGTGGCGAAATAAATGCAAAACCTAAAAATGGATTATTATTTACTAAAATTGCTTGATTAGCCGCATTTTGCGTTGCAAATGTTCCACCAGTAAATGCTTGTTCACCACGGAATGAATCTGTTCCAAAAATTAAGGCAGCCAAAGAACGCGTATCACGCGTGTTATGATTTTCATGGTTCCAATATGCGCGTGATGCAGTTCTTGAGTACCCTACACCCCATGTATGAAAGTCCCATGTTGTTCGTTCTTTTTGACTTGGCATACTTTCATACCACCACGCATCAGCTACTGATGATAACTGCCAGTGAAAATACCCACGCCACTGAGCACTAAGCGGCGTTCGAAATTCCCAACTTGCATGAAGCATTCCGCCACAGAAAGTGCTCAGCATTAAAACACTTTTTAAGGTTTTCTTCATTACATTCCTTTTTTTTGTATCAAAGTAAAATGACCTTTTGTTAAATCATTTTACTTTGATAGATTTCATTATTTTACGCGCCAAATTGTGTTACTGTAATTATTTCATTATTTGCAGGATCAATATTAATAAACACCGCGCCAATTTCATCAGCCTGTTGTCGTTTACTGACATCATTACCACTACCAATAATATCATCTACTTGATTACGAATAATTACGCCATTTGCAACAGTATCAATCGTAATATTTGTTACTATTCCAACAAGTCCTGGGTTTGCTGTTGCATTTGCTCTACCAAGCGTATTTGGACGGCTTGCTTCCACCACAGAGTCATGAGTTTTGAGTAATTCAAACAACTCTAATCCCGTTAATCCCATTTCTGTTGGTTGAATATCTTGTAGTGCTGAAGACGCCATGACACTCGCCCAAAGACGTGAGTCAAACACACCCGGTGCAACTTCAACCTGACCATCTTGATCAAGAACAATTGGATGTATTCCACCAGTTCCAGGGTATGTCAAAATCATGTTGCCACCGCCAGCAAGATTAAATGCTTCAGTTGCTGTAGCTGTTTCACCTTCAATAACATTATATGAAATTGATGGATCACCATTAATTGCAAACAATGAAGCATTAGGATCATCACCACGGAACATACGATCATGCTCAAAGCGACCATCAAAGAAATTGAAAGTAATTGAATTAACATTGAATAACGTATTTACAATGTCTTCATTTGGTACAATTTCACCACTAACCGGATCAACACCATCAATACGTTCCACACCAACACCAAGACCCATAAGACCCTGACTTCCAATAAAGAAGGTTGCAGTTGGACCATTGATGGTTAAGGTAAAGCGTACTGAATTTCCTGCTTGTCTGATTACAGCATTTTGATCATTTACGTTACCAATTTGAAGAACGCCACCTTGAGATAAGTTCAATTCACCAATAATAAACTGCGCATTATCAAGAAGTCGCAATTCCAAATCAGTTGTTGCAATTGGACAGAATGAATCATCTGATGACTCAACGCCAACAATTGCATTTTGGAGTAAGAATGCTTGCGCATTGTCACGCAATTCAATAACACCTTCTCCCATCAAACGAATGCGGAACGAATCAGTATTATTTAAGGCATCTCCAAAATTAGTTAAGAAATCATACTGGTTATGAATATTTGCAGCAGGGATTATTTGCAATGGAGGTAATGTTTCATCATGTGTACCATGAGGAATTGCTTGGAAGAATGCTGTTGTATTCGCTGCGGCTTCAAAACGAATCTGAGAGTTATTTGCAAAGCTCAATGTGCCCAATCCAGTCACAATTGATGAGCCGGCTTCAACTGCTAGTTGCGATTCTCCTGTAAACTGCACAACATCCGTCTCTAGATCAAAGCTACGTAAATCGAAACATGATCCTGAAGGAATGATAATTTCATGCGCAATATCAGAACTAATGGTCAAAACATCCCCCTCTGCAAAATCAGGGCCTTTTACAATTGCACACTGAGATACCAGTGCGATATTACCCGCTAAATCAACACGACCGGAACCATTTGCAATAATAGTAATGCCCGTTGCGCCAAGCGTTTGATCAGACAACACTACCGTACCATTATTTTCAAGTACAATTGTTGCAACTGGTGCTTGACCAGAAAAATTCGTACATTCGTCAGTACAACATGTGTTACTAACAGCAAATGTTACATTACGAACGGTTCCTCCATTAACCACAAAGGTTGCTGGATTACCAAGACGGCTTCCGGTAATAATTAAATTATCAACAGTACCTTCAATAAGTGGCAATGATGATACATTAGCTTCCGTTACTGTTGGACAACATGGACCATTTTGTTGGAAAGGACTAAAGTTCGTACAGTCTTTTTGCAGCAATTCCCAATTAAGTATAAGTTCTGCAACTGCTTCACCAGGAGCAACAAGAACTTGCGCATCCATTGTACTTAAATCAAGATCACCGTTAATAATGCCTAAATTATCACAGAACACAACCTGTCCAGGAGGAAGATCTACGATAGCGTTACGCGTTTTAACTATCAGCACACAAAAACTTGCAAAAAATCCTGGATCAATACTTAATTTGCCATTTAAGTCTACAAAAACACCACCTTGTCCAGTGATATTACTGTTGGAAGGACAACACGTCAATCCACCCCGAGTGGCAAATGAAAAGTAATTACCTTGAATACGAAACCATGGATTTGTGTCTATGTTAAATCCGGTAGAATCGACATTTTCACCAATTGATATGTTACTCGCGTTTCCTAGAAAAATAGTATTTACAGAAAACGTCGCATCAGTTAAATCAGGAGTAATAGTTGCGTCATTTAATGCACTCATCAAACTCAATGTTTGATTTCCATCAGGATCTGCTGGATCCCAATCAAAACCGATCATGTCAAACAACTGCATAACATCTAAGTGAGCATCGCTATCAATGCGAGAGCATCCATCTGCCGCAACTGAACCAATGCGTGTACCCAATACAAATTGTCGCCCAATACCATTAGTGGCGCAAGCACCATCAGAGTAAAAAATAAATTCTGAATTATTTTTGTATCCGATTTGTTCCGCTCCAACCAAATTTGGAACAATTAAATCTAGCCCGGTAAATGCAACATCAGAATTGAGTAAAAAACGAGAATTAAAGAAACGAATACTTGGTCGTTCGCTATTTAACAACTTAAATGCTTCTCCGCCAATATACGCTGGTTCAGAACGAAAATCATCATTCTGGAATACTTTATGATTTACATCAGTATGACTTAAAGATGTATTATAAAGATTCATTTCATTATTAATTAAAAATGCACCCTTGTTGTACGCAAGTAATTGATCATCTTCCTTATTAAATGTACGTAACGGAAAATTAGTTTCAGAAGAACCAACAAATAATGATCCTCCTGTTGGTACTACTTCTAGCGAGAGTAATTCAATTTTTGAACTCATTCCACCATCTTCAGTCAACCCTTGTGCATCAAGTTTGCCTTCAACATCAAACACAATGTTGCCAACGCCTCTTGTTTGTGAAGATGCATCAATAGTAAATGGATCAGCGTCAAATATATCACGTACAGCACCATTATCTGCAATGCCAGATCTGAAGAAAACCGCTGATTGTGGACTAAAAAGAAATTGAGCAGGAATTGAATTTTGATTATGATTACCATCTATAAATAATGCAGATGGATTACGCATTTTAATGGATCTGCTCAATTGTGTATTATCAGAACGTGTAATAGGACGATTATCATTCGGAACCTGATTTAATGCAAGACCAACATAATCTAAATATGAACCAGAACGAGTCCACAATAATCCGTTAGCACCAACAACAACCCCTAAACGATTACCAGAAAACGAGCCAATATACTGCGATGCAGCATTACGCGTATCAAGATTTAAGAAAGGATCTTCAAGTAAATCAAACATTGTTTTATTTTCATTCAACACAAGAAGACCAGCAGCAACATTACCGCTTAAAGAGTTGTAAACTGACCAAATTGCTTCTAAACCAGCAGGAGTGGAGAGACTAATGTTTGATGTTGTAATACATCCACCATTTCTTTGGCAAGTAAAATGACCTGCTACGGTAAAGGCGCCTGTATCTTTTATTGTTAAGATCATGCGGCCAGCATTACTTGCTGCATCAAATTCTATAAATGCTGAATCTTGTGCAAAATCAGTTGGACGAGAAGACAAGAAACTTAACCGTGAGCCTTCACCAATGATAATCTCTCTGTTTCCAGCACAGGTAAAGTCATTTTCTAACGTACTAAAACGAAGCGTTGGCCTCGATTCGCTCGTTTCATTCATACCACTACCAAGCAGGCAATATTCATCAGCACAATATTCGTCACAACAATATTCATCCTTGCTGCAATACTCATCACATGGCGCTGATTCGCCGCCATACATTAACACATACATTTGAACACCACCAGATCCATCCTCTGATGTAATTCTCACGTGTCTTTTTTCACCGATGGCAAAATTAACAAGACCTGGACCACTTTGAACAATAAGTAAATCATCTCCTGAAGTAGATGAACCAACAAAGTCAATATTATGATCACACTCAAAGGTAATTGTTCTACCCTCTGCTGCCTTTAAATATAACTGAGATTCACCTGCCCAATGACAAGAAATTTTAGCACTTTTATCAAGACTAACAGTCACATCACTGTGAACAGCTTCAATAGTTGTTGCGCCTAATCTGAGCAACACATCGCCTTTGATAACAAGATTCTGATCTAAGACATCTGGAACATCTGTTCCCTCCCACACTACTCTTGCATTTGCCATAGATGACATTATGGATAACGCAAAAAGAGCTAATCGATACCGAGAAAAGCACTTCTTCATATACTCACCCTCTTTTTTGTGAAACTACTTCTCTTTTGTAACAAAGTAACTACGATATACCTTCATAAAACGCATACATCGATTATTCAATAATGTCAACCATGAGAAACAACTTTTTTCATGATTTTAATGAAATTAAAATGTCATTCAAAACATCACCCGAAATGCTATTTTTGAAAAAATGAACATTTTTAAAGAGCTCTTCTGTCGGCTCAACAAAGTCTGCAAAACGTTCATCATATTCAACAGGCACTTGAACTGCTGGGAAAAATTCAAATTTATCGACATACAATTTTACAATATCTTTTTTAAACAAATAATTTAAAAAAGGATAAATAAGATTATCTTTATTTGATGCTGATGGAATTGCAAAAGAATCTATAATTGCAAATGCTCCTTCTTGAGGAACTAAGAATGAAAAATTATCAAACCTGCGCATTATTTTTAAAAAATCTCCAGTAAGACCTGCTACAATTGGCGTAGCTCCTGATACTAATACATACTCTGAACGGTTATCAGTATAAATTTCCACCTGTTTTTTTTGTCTAATTAACAGTTTTTTAATTTGTTCAATTTCGTATTGTTGCAGCACATCAATACGCCCAAAAAGATAGAGCGCTGCAATAAGAGAGAGTGGACGAATATCTTCAAATACGCAAATGTGTGGCGGCATAAGATTTTCATCAAAAATTAATCCCCATGTTGCTGGTGGCAACTGCCCACCATAATAATCAGTGTTAACTGCTATGCCATACAGTGTCCAGTAATAGGGAAGTGTGTATTGATTTCCTGGATCAAAATAACGATTTTTTAATGCGGGGTATATATCATGCCAAAATGTTATTCTGGTGGGATCAAGTGGTTTAAGTATACCCTCTTTGATCAATAACTGTGCTGCCCAATCAGAAGGCATAATAAGATCATAATCATGCTGCCTTGTTGTACGTAGCTTAACAAATAATTCTTCATTATTTTCAAAGTAGTTAACATTAACGTGTATACCAGTCTGTTTTTCAAAATCTACCAAATATTCTTTGTCTAAAACTTGTCCCCAGACCAAAATATTAATACTTTTGCGTGACTGAAATAACATTGTCACATTACCGATATATAAAAAAGCTGCAATAATCAACAGCCAAAAAACAACAATGCACGCACGAACAGCCCAGCGTAATACATGTGCGTGCCTCATCGCTGTACTCCCATTTTTTTAATGTGAAAAAAAGAGAAGAGTAAAACAAACAGACTACTTGAAAGTAGCAAAATAGTTGACAATGCATTCACCATAGGAGACGCACCGGTACGAATCACCGCAAAAATATACAATGGTAATGTTTGCATTGATGCACCCGCACAAAAAAATGAAATAATAAAATCATCTAATGAAATAATAAATACCAAAAGACCAGAGGCAATAAGCGCTGGCGCTAATAATGGCAGAACAATTGAAAAAAACGTTTGCTGTTTTGTCGCGCCAAGATCATATGATGCCTCTATTAAGCTGACATCTAATTCAGAAAAACGATTGTACAGAATCGGAACAACATACCCAAGTCCCAACAAAGTATGCCCAGCGATTAATGTCGAAGCACCCAAAGGAATAGCAAAAAAAGAAAACAGCGATAATAGTCCAACTGCCAACACAATTTCTGGCATTGCCAAACTACCATAAAAAAGAATAAGTAATTGTTTTATATTTTTTTGTGACCCAAAAAATATAAAAAAAGAACCAATTGTTAAACTTAATACTACTGATGAAAATGCTACAAATAACGAATTAGTAAGCGCATCCCACATTTCTACCGATACAAACAAATCTGTATACCACTCAGTTGTAAATCCTAACCAATTATACGTCAGTGCATTATCATTAAAAGAAAATACCACCAATACAAAAATGGGAATATATAACAAAAAATAAAAAGATGCGACAAATAGTGGCATCAAGTATGGCCTTAATCCATTGATCATGTCCTATCTTTCTCCCATTTTTTATACGGCATATCACATAACCAATTAAATAATAATGCACACACAAGAAGAACCAATCCGCTCACAATAGTAAACGCTGCGCCAAGCTGACTATCACGCGCAACAAGAAAATAATGACTAATAAGAGAACCAACATACATATACTTTGCGCCACCAATAAGCGAAGGAACAACAAATTCACCAAACGCGGGGACAAAAACCAACAATATTCCCGTTTTTATGCCAGACAGTGATAATGGCACCGTAATGCGCGTAAATGTCTGCCAATGCGTTGCTCCTAAATCCATTGACGCCTCAAGAAGATCATGCTCTATTTTTTCCAAAATCGAATAAAGAGGCATAATCATAAATGGTAGATAATAATGAATCATAACCAGAAATAGTGCATACACATTATTAACCATATGAAGTGGAGTTTGTATAATACCCAGCTTTAATAAAACGGCATTAATAAGACCATTATGATCCAAAACAAAAACCCATGAATAAACCTGAATTAAAAAATTAGTCCAAAATGGCAAGGTAAGCAAAAAAAGTAAAAAATTTTTCCATCGACGATCAACTTTTAGCGCCAAAAAATAGGCTACTGGATACGCAAGCAACAAACATAATAGAGCAACACAAGAGGCTATGCATACGGAGCGCATTATAATGCGAAAATATTCTGTATTCAACAAAGATCCGTAGTGTGACAATGTCAATTCATACCACGCCGAACCGGCACTTACTTTAAAGCTAGTGTAAATCACTAAAAAAAGTGGCATATACAAAAACAACACCTGCCACAAAATCGCTGGAACAGTGAACGTAAATGATGATTCTCGTTGAAAAACACTTCTCGCTTTTTGTTGTATATTCATTTTTCTAACAACACCACATTTTCTTTTTGCCAATATAAAAATACTGTATCATCATAATCAATTTCCTCTTGCGGAAAATGTTCTTCGTTCTGTTCAAATACTTGAATAACCTGACCATCTTTCAGCTTAACATTGTATTGCGTAGACCTGCCATGATAAACAATCGACTGAACTGTTCCCTGCAACGTGTTAGAAAAACCCGTCATAGGGATTTTACTAATTTCTATTTTTTCTGGGCGTACACTCATGTAAATAATTTTATTATCACTAACCAACTCTTTTTTCTTAGGAAATGCCACCTCAAATGTTCCTAGACTAGAAATTTCAATGCGCAAAGAATCATCTGTAAGTCGCAGCGTTCCCTTAAAAATATTGGTACTTCCTACAAACTCGGCTACAAAAGTGCTTACCGGAAATTCATAAATATCTTTTGGTGTGCCGACCTGCTCAATTTCACCACCATGGTTCATAATCGCCATGTGATCAGCTACTGTAAGTGCTTCAAATTGATCATGCGTTACATACACAAACGTTGTTTTAAGAGTGCTTTGTAATTCTATTAATTCAATCAACATTTTTTCACGTAACTTTAAATCTAACGCTGCAAGCGGTTCGTCCAACAACAGAACATCTGGTTCATTAATAATTGCTCGTGCTAATGCAACGCGTTGCTTTTGTCCACCAGAAAGGTTGTGTATCGATTTATACATATGCTTTTCAAGGTGTACCGTTTTTACTATTTTGATAACCTTCTCTTCTATAATAGCTTGCGGAACTTTGCGAATAGAAAGACTATATGCAACATTATCAAACACATTCATATGAGGAAATAGCGCATAATTTTGAAATACCGTGTTGACGCGACGCTTATAAATGGGAGTATGGGTAATATCTTCATTACCTAAAAAAATTGAACCGTTATCAACAGTTTCTAGTCCAGCAATAAGGCGCAGTAATGTTGTTTTACCGCTCCCACTTGGACCCAAAAGAGCAAAAAATGTTCCGCTTGGTATTTCTAAAGAGAGATTTTCCAGTATCAGATCACCACGGTACGACTTTGCAATATTATTAATGCAAATATTTCTCACTACTTCTATCTCCTATTTTTTTTGCGCACACTTTTCCCGTGCACGCGCAATAGTCATAGGAACAACAACATCTGCTAGCGTACAAGGAACAACGACTGCAATAATAAGCATAACAAACACATTTCCTATTGATGCATACCAATTGGTAAAACCATGCGATATTAAATAAAAGGTAGATGCAAGCGAACTGACAAAAATATGAACCGCATGCGAACTGACAGAATAAGCACCCTGCTTGCTACCATGGTGTTGGCTCATAACAAACCCATTAATAAGACCAACAACAAGGAATGGTACTACTTTTTGCGGTTCAGTAAAAAAGCACATATGAAAACGCATTGGAACACCCAACATAGTGCCCCCAATGTAGGGAAGCACAGCATCTGATAAGATACAAAAAAATGTTGGTGAAATAATACTCACAATCAGACCACGTAAAAAATTTCGTGTTCTTGAAAAACGGAAAAAGGTTACGATAGTTCCTGTTGTTGCAAAAACAATATGCATAAAGTGAAAGCTGTGAAACAGCGCTTTACTTCCTTTTTTTACAATAGCAGGATCAGTGATGCCCATAGTAAAAACAGAAAAAAAACTTAATATAATAAGACTAAATGCTACAGAGAAAATAGCATAGGGCAAATGACAAAAAAGTTCGCTCATCATACTGTGTTGATGAGCGCCATGGTCATGCGAATCTAAATGTTCATGTTCATTATGCATTTTTCATCCCTCATTAAATAATTGTAATAACCAACCAGGATATACCTGTATAATAACAGAATTGACCAGTATGTGAAGCAATTTAAAATGCCTGACCAAAAGACAAAAACCACGCAAAAGAACGCTCTGCTGGTATTTGCTTGCGCCACTTCCAACCAATATCAAAACGAAGCGGTCCGAGCGGCGTAAAAAAACGTCCTCCAAATCCTGTTGAACCCAAGAAATTTTGTGGTTTAAAATCATCAAACGTATCGCCGCTTAAAATACCAAAATCTTGAAAAAGCACTCCTCCTATTTTTTTGTAAATTGGAAAGCGTAACTCAGCATTAATGTTAAGCATGGACTTTCCACCACGAGGAACAATATGCTCATTAGTCTCTTGATCAACAAAAACACCCAAAGGTGGTGCTAAATCCATTTCATAACCACGTAAAGAATGTGATCCTCCCAAATAAAAACGCTCTGATGGCATAATTGAAGATAATTTTCTATAAAAAATATGGCCACATCTCACCCTCAAAGCAACTACCACCGCTTTAAGCGGGATAAAAAAAGATTGTTCGAATGTTAATTTGAAAAAAAATGTATTTCTATATTTTTGTTTCAAAGGAATCATGCCTTTCAATGAACATAACGTTAAAACACCCGAAGTAGGATTTAAAGCATTATCCATATATTCAAACATAATGGTAGGCTCCATTAAAAAAAAGGGAACCATTTTATCTACCAATTGGGGTTGAAAATCAATCGCTTTGATTAAACTTTTCTGTAATAATGGATCTTTAATTTTTGTACTCATCGCTTCAACGCCAACTCGAAAACCCACTTCAAGCAGATTAGTTTTTCTCTCTAATGTGTATGAAAATCCATTTTGCACTAATGTATAAATATCATTAACGCTGCCCACAAAACCTGGCTGATCATATGATATACTGTACGCTTGCATGGTCCCAAATAGCGGTAATTTCATAAAAAACGGTCTTTTGTATTTTGCAACTACTTCTCGATGAGAACGCGCAAAATCAAGATCAAGCCGCACAACGTCACCCACATTAAGTGGATTTCTCATCATTCCCGTGCCACCAATTTTATACGTTAACCCATTAAATGTTTGGTATTTTCTCACATGTTGCAACTCAAGACCCGCACGAGCTCTAATTTCATAAGTATCATCTGAGTGAATTTTTAAAATAACCGGCTTTAGACATGTCTTATCTGCATAATCAGGGGCTAGGCTGATTGTCTCGAAAATATCAAGTTCTTTTAATCGTTTAAATGTTTGTTTTATTTTTTCCTGATTCCACATCTCCCCTTCTGTATATCCCAAAAACATCGTTAATCGCTTAAAAGGGAGTGATGATTGACCAGCAAGGATGGTTTTACCAAAATAAATTTTGTCCCCGGGATCAACGTTCCAAACAATTGAAACTTCATCTTCATGCATAGTAAATTGTGCTTTAATACGAGGATATAAGCATCCCATCTCTTGGAAATAATTCACTAACCATGCCCGTTGTTCATCAACAATTTTTGTATTAAATAAAACTTTGTGTTTTTGTTGAATCTGTTTAAAAGGGCCTTTATCCTGCAATTCTGGGTACCCTTCAATGGTGGTAGCCGTAATGTAACTCTGCTTGCCCTCATGCAGTGTAACAATCAACGTATATTCATCTTCTGATGCACCCGGAACAAAAACATGATCCGTTACTGAAAACGACAAAAATCCTGATTTCATATAAAAATGATTCAATTGTTTTATTGCATTATCATATATCTCTTTATCGTAATATTTATGAGATAAAATTTTGTGAAGACAATGCCGCCTGATATATCGCGCATCGAATGCTAAAACATTATGGATTTCTACCGCACTAATAAGCGCCCGACTTCCCTCTTGAATCACAAAAAATGATCTTTCTTTTTCTTCTTGTCCAACTACATGCGCATGCCAAAAACCTTTATCTTTATAGGTTTTTACAATCTCTTCTGCCAATAGTGTTGCCGGTATCATCCACGCAGAACGCCCAAATGCTAAAACCTTTTCTAATAACTCTTTATTACTAAAAAAACTATTTCCAAAAAAAACAAATGAACGCTTATGATGAAGCGTAATTTTCCACAATAAATCGACCTTGCGTGCATGTTTATGCTTGAGCTCTTGCAATTCAAGACTTACTTGCAAAAAACCTCTGCGATCCAAATGCCCCTTTAGCGAAAGAGCTTCCCGATCAATCGTTTCTTTTTTATATTTTTGAAAAGACAATTTATTACGTAATCGAGAAATAATATTTTTTTGTAACTCGTCACAATGAACATCGGCATTGTCACTCACCACCTCAACGGCAATGTCACCACACAAAAATCGCTGCGCCTTTTTTATATACACATGAACAATAATTTCTTTGTTGGTTTTGTCATATTCAAAACGACTGTAAATTTCATTCGCGCAATACCCCTCATTTTCTAATAATTCCTTCATCTTCATGATCGAATGGTTATGTTTTGCCTGACTAAAAGCATCTCCTCTGCTCATAACATAACAAGTTAAAAAAGAATTTTTACCCTGAAAAACACCATGAATTTTTACTTTTTTCAACGTCCAGAAACTGCGCAATGAAAAATGCAAGACAAGAGCATCATCACACATTTCTCCTTTTATTTTAATCGTAGAAAATTTATTTTTTTTAGCTAAAAAACTTACTCCTGTTATAATCATTGGCGAGTCAATTGTATCTCCCGGCTTTATGCCCAGAAGATACAAAAACTCGTCTTTTGCAAAATGAATATCAACATCATAGGTTATATGTTTTAGTTTAACTACATCAGGAATAACTTTTTCTATTTCTCTAGTATTGATAGTGTTATCATGAAACACTACAACAGAAAAAGAATTTTCAGAATTCTGCTGCGCTTCTACCGCGATAAAAAATGAAAAAAAAATAAAAAAATAAAATTGATAAGCACACTGATTCATATATACATACATCTGCTGCGGCGTTAAAAAATAGAAAATACATATGAATCAGTGTATCACAAGAATTTTATTACTCTAAAATGCGAAAAATCCCCCGATAATCCTTCTCCTTTAAGAATGGCTCAACATACACATTTTCTGGAATATAAGACTCAAATCCTTGATGTATTATATCAAGAAAAGAATCAATGTTTTCTTTAGACCCACAGGCAATAATGGACACCTCATCCGGATCGACAAATTGAACAGTCCCCTCTAACCCGAGGGCGCGTGCATTTTTTTGAATAAAATCATGCAAAAAACCTTCAGATCGATTAGATTTAAAGGTAATTTTAAGACATTTTTTCATTACTCATCCTTTTTTTAAAAACCTTTTTCGAGAAAAAGTACCAAAATAACTCTCTAACTGTCAAAGAATTTCATGAACAACTCGCATAACAATGGACTTTGCACTATTCTGAGGTAAACTTAAAAGGTTATCTATTGATGAATAAGGAATATTACCAATGACTAAGATTCGTGTACGATTTGCACCGTCTCCCACAGGAATGATGCATCTCGGGAATGTTCGCACAGCGCTTATCAATTTTCTTTTTGCACGGCAAAAAAAGGGAACTTTTGTTCTTCGCATAGAAGACACTGACGCACAGCGCATGCTTGATCCAGAAGCACAACAAATTTTACAGGACCTTGAGTGGCTTGGCCTAACATATGAGGAGGGTCCACGCGTTCAAGGACCTCATGAACCCTATTTTCAATCTCAGCGAATGCATCTTTATGAGCAAGTGCGCGCACAATTTGAACAAAAACAATGTATCTACCGTTGCTTTTGCACTCAAGATGAACTTGCAAAAAAACGTGAACGTCAAATTGCTCTCAAACTCCCCCCACGCTACGACAGAACATGTATGACACTAACACCAGACACTATCAAAAAACTTCTTTCTGAACAGACTCCATTTATTTGGCGTTTTAAGCTAGACCATTCGCGCACGATCACTATTACAGATCTTGCACATGGAGAAATTACCTTTCACTTAAATAATTTTTCTGACTTTCCCCTATCACGCGAAGATGGCAGCTTCACGTTTATGTTTGCTAATTTTGTTGATGATTATGTAATGAACATTACACATGTATTTAGAGGAGCAGATCATTTATCAAACACCGCAAATCAAGCCGCTATGTTTGATGCGCTTAATGTATCTTTACCCACCTATTGGCACATGCCGATTTTATGCAACCTCGAAGGCAAAAAGTTATCAAAACGTGATTTTGGTTTTTCATTACGAGATCTGAAAGACGCAGGCTTTCTTCCTGAAGCAATTAATAATTATGTCAGCATAATTGGCGGATCATTTAAAGAAGAAATAATGTCGCTTGAAGAACTTGCCCAAGCATTCCATTTTGACGCAATTCATTCGTCCAGCAGTATTACTTACGATCTTGAAAAATTAAAATGGGTTAATAAGCAGTGGATTTCTCGCATTGAGATTGAAAAATTAACAGCTCTGTGCCGTCCATTAATAGAACAAGCATATTCTGCAGTAAAAAATGTACGTGACGAAAAACTTACTACACTGGTGAATATCATGAAATCAGAACTGGTGACACTCAATGATGTTGTGCCAGTTTTTGAATTTTATTTTGTAGAACCATTAATCAGCAAGGCTGATTTTAACGCTTGTATAAGTGCAAGCAATCTTGCATTCATACAAAAGATTATTAAAGCTAATATGTTTTATGTAAGTGAGCCACTTGAGTATAGTACGCGAATAAAAGCGGATACAAAAGCGCACAATATACCACCTAAGGAACTTTTTTGGTTTTTGCGCTTAGCGCTGATGGGAAAAACAAATGGTCCAAGCATTCATGAATTAATAGAAATGCTTGGAGCAGACAAAACGCAAGAGCGCATTGAACGTGCGTTAAATTTGTTCAGTTAAATTTACCAACCGATTGGGAAGTTTTTGCAAACCAGTTACCAAACCCTCTTTTTCGTAATGTGCCATTAATTCAAGAAAATATTGCTCTAAAGAGGGGGAAACAAAAAATTCAAACTGGTTTTTTTCCGGATTTAACGTCCTATCAAATGCAAGATGTTCGTAACTTCTGAGAGTTGCAGTCACAAACCAACATAATTCTTTCTGAACATATGCCTGATAATATGCTGAATATAACGGTATAACCTCTGTATTATCCATAAATATACTAGTAAAGATTAAAAAGCTTTATATGATATATATAAAAGTAGTATGAAACAATACATGTATATTGTCCATCTATATTGTTATAGACAAACAAAAAAGCTGCTATAATTGACGGCATTACAAGAACAATGCTATAAATAGATGATTTGTTTCATGACAGATTAAAAAATAGGAAAATAGTATGACACTTCTTAAAAAATACAATTCCCTGCCGTCCGTCTGGCATCTTTTTATTCTCCTGAATATATATTCACATTCACTCTATGCTGACCTTACTTCTCTTGCAAAAAATGATGTTTTTCCTCTATTCACTACACTCAATCTTGATGATGCATGGCTACTAACAAAACAACAACTTGAAAACAAAGATGTCGAGTGGAGCAAAAGGAAAAAAGATCATGTAGAAATTTCTATCACTCCCTTTGGACAAGATGCTGACCGTGGAAAAACGATCAAAGGCAGTTCTTGTTCCGCTCCTGATGTACCTGCACAAATCAATGAATGTCCCGGATTTGATACTGCACTTGGTGATTTAACAGGCCGTTCAAGCATGATTGCGCTATTGTATGGTAAACTACCTGAAGGACAACAAACATTACCGGGCGGTCCAGATGGTTATTTAAGCCAAGCATTTAAAGAATTTTTTGGTGAGACAACACCACAAGGCACTATTACCAATGAAGGCAATATAGACCCTGCGCAACTGTTTGGTTATTTTTCATTTCCCCTTAATTACCGAAAACGTGGCGTTCGCTTTGAATTAACAGGACTTTTTGTTGATGATTTTGGTTTCAGAATTCAAGCGGGCGTCAGCTCCATTCGACAAGTTGTTGAAAAACGCATTAATGCAACAGATATCAGCCCATTCTCACCCGAAAATCCAAATATGAACAAAGATACGGTAAATGAATTTTTGATGGACCAGGTTGACAACATTGCAGCACAAATGAAACTCGATATTGGCGACCTTGTTCAAACATCTTCAGAAGAAGTTCGCATCAATTTATTTTATCGCCATGCATTTGAACTGAATGATCACAACAACAAATGGTCCCATTTTTTATTTATTCCTTATTTTGAAGCATCTGGTGGTTTTTCTCCCGGCAAAAAAAACAATCCGAGTCAATTATGGGCTGTTCCTTTTGGCAACAATGGTCACCCAAGCACTGGATGCACCGCCGGTGTCAATTTTGATTTTGTAGAAAGCATAGAGCTTGGTGGCGAAATTGGTTTCACTCATTTTTTTAAAAGAAATTTTGACAACTATCGCGTACCAAACAGCCAGTTTCAAACAACCATGTTTCCATTTACTACCAATGTCTCAGTGCAACCCGGAAACAACTGGTATTTTTCCGCCCGCATAGCAGCATTCCATTTCTTAGGACATCTTTCTATGCATTTTGAATGGATTGTGGTAGATCATAAACAGGACAAAATAACGCTCAGAACACCAGATCCAAACGGTGCATTTTTACCTGGAGTGCTTGAAAAAACAACATCGTTCAAAGCAAAACTAGGAAATGCTGGTTTTAATTATGATGTTTCTCCTAATATTGGGCTAGGTTTTTTGTGGCAGATACCGTTTTCACAACGCAACTCCTACCGCAGCTCAACGGTCATGGCCGGCATAAACGTAACCTTTTAATAAATATAGCATGAGACATACAAAGGAATCGAATGACGCATTATAAAAAAAATAAACAACAAAAGTTTATATATTCCCTCCTATTTTTTATCACCATTATGTTACATGCTCCCACATTCGCAGATATAAGCTCTCTTGCAAAAAATGATCCTTATCCAACATTTTCAACGCTCAACTTGGACGATCTTTTTTTACTCACATCGCAACAGCTTGAATACAAAGATCCTGATTGGTCAAAACGTAAAAAAAGTCGCGTCAATTTTTCCATAAGTCCTTTTACACAAAACGCTGATCGCGGAAAAGGAATTACTGACAAACCATGTCCAGATCCTCTGATTGATCCAACAACAACACCATTGCCTTGTCCTGATGTTAACACTGCACTTGGCGACTTGTCGGGTAACGCCAACATGCTTGCCTTGTTATATGGAGAGTGGCCTGCTGGCGAAACAAGTTATCCTGACGGACCAAAAAGTTATTTAAGCGAAGCCTTTGCTCAATTATTTTCAGACACACAAGAAAAACCAGGACATTTAACCAACGCAAAATACCTTCAGCCATATGGCACAACTGGATCTTTTTCATTTCCGCTCAAATATAGAAAACGTGGTGTGCGTTTTGAATTAGATATAAGATGCTGGAAAGATATTGGTTTACGTATTCAAGCAGGCGTCAGCTCAATTCGTCAAACAGTTGAAACTCGCCTTAATTTGAATGAAACAGTTTCGCAATCACCATTTGAAGAAAACATTAATACATATCTCATGGATGAAGTTGACAACATAGCAGAACAAATACAACTGTATATTGGTGACACAAACCAAGCGTCTGCCGAAGAAGTACGCTTTAATCTTTTTTGGCGACATGCTTTTGAAATTAATGAGGACTCAGACTATGACTGGGCACACTTACTATGCATTCCCTATCTTGAAGTAACTGGTAGCTGGACTCCCGGCAAAGCACGTCATCCCAACCAGGTATTTGCACCTATTTTTGGCAATAACAATCACCCAAGCGCAGGCTTTACTGGAGGCATTAATTTTGATTTTATAGAAACAATAGAAATTGGTGTAGAAGGAAGTTTTACCCATTTTTTCAAACGAAATATTGACAACTACCCTGTACCAAATAGTCAGTACCAGAGAGTATTTTTCCCATTTCAGACAAATGTGTCCGTTCAGCCAGGAAACAACTTTCTATTTGGCGCACGTTTAGCCGCATGTCATTTTGTTGGTAATCTTTCCATGTATTTTGAATGGTTTGTCATTGATCACAAAAAGGACGAAATTACGCTCAAAAAACCCGATCCAGCATTTTTACCAGAGGTATTAGAACAACAGAGTTCTTTCAAAGTAAAATTTGCAAACGCTGCGCTTAACTATGATATTTCCCCTAACATCGGCTTAGGCTTCTTGTGGCAAATACCATTCTCACAGCGCAATGCATATCGAAGTTCAACCTTAATGGCAGGTATTAACATTACATTTTAAACTAGTCATGATCAGCCATCAATCGTCATTGGTGAGTGATTAACAATACCTGAGCACTACTTCCAAATGCAAACCTCATATTGTAATAAATATCATTAGTTCATTCTATCATAAGAATTATGAAGTTTAAATGGACATTTTGGTCCAAAGTAGGTATCTTTAACAATGTCTACGCATGGTATATAATTATAGAAAACTCTATTAAATGAATAGGAATTGATTTTATGTCAAAAAAGTCGAATATCGAAATATCTGTTAGTGGACACATCGATAAAGCCCTCAGGCAGCTTAAAAAGAAGATTGAACGTGAAGGAATTGTGCGCGACATGAAGCGTACCGTTTACTTTGAATCAAGCACTCAAAAACGCAGGAAACGCCTTGTTCGCGCCATCAAACAAAATATGATGCGCATGATCGCTCAGGGAACAGCTCCTAAAGATTAATACATCAGCATGACAAAGCCAACAGTAAAGCGAGCACAAAAAGAGTCCTATTTTTTCAGAGAAATAGCCAATTTGTTTATGCAAATAGCTATGGATGATTCACGTCTTACCGGTCTTTTTATCAATAAAGTAAGCCTTTCTCCCGATGGAGGGACTTGTAATGTTCTATTTCTGTCGTCTGAAGGGAAAGAGGATTTTGAAAAAAAGCTATCAACGCTCATTTTGTATAAACCATCTCTGCGCGCTGCACTTGCAAAAACATCTCATGGGCGTTACACGCCAAACCTTATCTTCCGCTATGATGAGGGGCATGAAAAAACAGAAAAAATTGATGCCCTCATTGATAAATTAAAACGGGAAGGAAGACTATAGTTCCGGTAGCATTGTATATCCCCTTCTTTTTATGCTGGGGATCTTTTTTAAATGTACTTGCCTGCCGCCTCATTACAGGAGCTTCACTCCTGCATCCACGCTCATTCTGCCCCCACTGTAAAATTACTATTGCCTGGCATGACAATATACCCGTTCTTTCATGGCTTTTACTGCTTGGTGCATGTAGAAACTGTAAAAAAACTATCTCGTGGTTGTACCCTTTTATTGAAATTATCACCACTATTCTTTTGTCCTGTTTGTACTTGTACGTCCCCCATCACTACTTTTTTGCCTATTTTATCTTTCTTTCTGCCCTCATTGTAACGATACGCTCTGACATAGAAACAATGCTTATTTCACGTTATGTCACGCTATTTTTAGTGCCAATCGCCTTTATTTTGAGCTGGTTTTTTTTGCTTCCAATAACGTGTACTGAAAGTATCCTTGGTGCTCTTGCTGGCTATCTTTTTTTATACATCATTAATGCTATTTTTAGATATTTCACCCACAAAGAAGGCATTGGCGAAGGAGATTTTGACCTTCTCTGTTTTATCGGTGCATTTACAGGCATTATCGGCTGTTGGGCAAGTGTTACCATCGGATCAACCATTGGATCCATTTTTGGAATTTTGTATTTACTGTATACTCGTTATTTTGCAAAACAGACCGTCAGTACCATGATACCATTCGGTCCATTTCTAGCTGCTGGAGCGATAGTATATATTTTTTATCAAAAAAATATATTACATTTTTTTATAATGTAAACAACAAATTAATTCATGAAAAAATTGCAAATTTTTTTATAATAAGTCATCCTGCACAATCACGATACTATTATTTTCATCAACCGTTAGAATATCTGGTGTTCCATCATTATCAATATCACCAACAGCAACTGCTATAAAACCGTTATTGTCAGCTTTTGATGCTTGTAAGTGACTATTTGGTGTTTTTAATTTTCCCACAAAATTATTACGCCCTTCAGCGCCGGTAAAACCGTATGTATAATAAAAATTGCCTTCGGGCTTCCAACCGATACCTCCCTCACCCACCAACACATCGCAATATTTGCCATGCTCTGCCCAATACGCCTTTTCGGCCGCATATAAAGCACTCAAATTCATGTACGCCTCAGCACGTTTTGCTTTTGCAAGGAAGCGATTAAAATTAGGCACCGCTATCATTGCAAGAAAGGCCATAATCGCGACAACCACCATAAGTTCAATCAAACTAAATGCCTTTTTCATGCTTGTATCCCCTTTTTACTTTTTTATCATCTCACAGCAATTTTGGTTATGAACACAATAGTATTATGCAAAAAGCTGCGCTTTTTATATCAATGACAGCTTCTTATATCCTCTCAAATCACGCTCATGCAAAACAATAACAGAAAACTTTAATTATCATAAAAAAGACCTCGAAAACAAAGCCTTTTTCCTTTGTAAACAATGACCTAATACTTCTAATATAATTTATTGTTTGACATTTTTAGCATCTATCGTATATTAAACAATAAGGCATATTTTTGCCTAATTGATTAATTTTTACTCAAAACTGCTAAAAATCAGTCATATTTGACACTTTTTTATACAAAAACTAAAGTAAACAAAAACAAACAAATTAATGTTTTTTGATGGAGAACAAAAATGAAAAATGTAACGAGCCAAAAGCCCATCGCGCCTAAAGCTCCCGGTAAACAACGCAGCTACAACGAAATAGTTGACTACTTAGATGCTCGTTGGTCTGCAAATCGCACAGATACAACACTGTCTGGACTTAAACAGCTTGATAAAGCTTTCGGCTCATTATCACAAAAAATTCCATCAATCGTTATCGCGGGCACAAACGGAAAAAGTTTAACTGCCCACTTCACCACCCGTCTTTTACGCGAAGAAGGCCTCTCTGTTGGTACCTTTTATACTCCGCACATCCTGACGTACAATGAACGCTTTGCATTTAATAACGAAACAATTTCTAACAAACTATTAACTGATATCGGCAATGAAGTCATCAATACCGTAGAAGAATTGAACTTATCACTCAATTCATTTGAATTGTTGACCATGATGGGACTTGTATACTTCAAACAAACTAATGTTGATGTGGCAATTTTTGAATCCCATGAAAATGGACAAGCAGACGCTACCAATATTTGTGCTTCAAAAATAGTAGCAATTACCCGCATTATTGATCCTCACGCTGCTCCAAATGCTAACAGCACCGACAAAGGACTTATTCAAGAAATTCTTGGCATTGTAAAGCCAGGTTCAATTGTTGTTTCTGCCGATCAGAGTAAACTTAACTTACAAACAATGCAAGATATTGTTACAGAAAAAGGCGCTGAATGGGCCATGCCTATTCGTAAGCTGGCTTCTCTTGGTTATCCATTTGAACAATTACACGGCAGATGTGCAGCGCTTGCTGAACGTATCACATCTATATACATTAATTCTTGTATCCAAAAAGATGCGGTATTGGTCACCAACAGCCTTCTGACAAAGAAAAAAGGTCAACGCGGAAGACCAACATTAGAGGTGAAACGCCAAACGGAACTTAACCCTAAGCGAACAATTGAACAATTTTGGAAAGAAACACTCAGCACATTGCCAAGTCGTTTCCAATTACTCGACAAAGAAAAACCAACAATATTGCTTGATCCTGCTTCAAATCTTGATGCATTCAAAAACCTTCTTCTTGGTATCAGACTTCTGCATTACAAGCGCCCACTCAAAGGCCTGACAATTATTCTTGGATGTAACAATCAAGAATTAGACATTCATGAACTTATCAAATTATTGCGCTACTTTTTCAAAAAAACATCTGGTCAAGTTATTGTATGTCCAGTAGAATCAGTTCCTGGACACAAAGGTCACCTCGTTTGGAATGTTGAAAAAGTAACTAATGACATCAAGAGTTTAAAAATAAAAGCTAAAGCAACAGCTAACTTTGCCGAAGCCCTTGAAGCAGCACAAAAAACCGTTGATGAACGCCATGGTGTTATTGTGGTAACAGGATCAACATCAGTTGTTTCTGAATATTGGAAGCATAAAGGCATGAAAAAGTTGAATTAATAATGATCATAGCGCTATCATTAGCAATTGGATTTTTACTCGGATTATTTTATGGGCTTTCCTTTGTTCTTCAGCAGAGGAAAGCCTTTTTTTCGCCTGCGGCGAATAAAAAACTTCTCATCTCTTCTCTCTTTTATACAAATATTCGACTCATTATTTTTGGACTATCTGTATTCTATATATTGCACTCACCTTCAATCAACCTTATACTAGTATTAATATCATTCGCCCTAACAGTATTTTGTTGTATTTTTAGTAAAGGATTGCACCCTTATGAACGGTGCTGAATTAATAGAAACAAAACAATGGTCCCTTGAAGCCCTCATCGGATACGACCATTTTTTATTGCGTATCAATAGCGAAATTGTTATTCATACGTGGATAATTATTGCGCTTCTTTCTCTTGCGCTAACCACTGTACATTTTATCTTATCAAGCACAAAAGTTGGACGTTTTTTATTGCTGCAATTTACTACGTTTTTTATTGATCTGACAAAACAGTCTTTGGGCACTTTTAATTTTTCACATTGCGTTTTTGCATCGTCTCTTTTTATTTTTATTGTCTTATGTAACACTGCGTCAATTATTCCATGGCTCGATGAACCAACACGGGACTTAAATACAACACTCGCACTGGGAACCATCGCATTCTGTTACATCCAGGCAATCACCATCAAAAGTATTGGACTTCACAATTATATTAAAGATTTTTTTAAGCCTATTTTTCTTATGTTGCCTCTTAATATCATAGGAAAACTCTCTTCTGTTATTTCCATTTCTTTCAGACTCTTTGGCAACATTTTTGGTGGATCTATCATTACAAAGTTATATTTCAGCGCTATTAAAGGATCAGTTATTTTAGAATTACTTGGTATACTTTCCGGATTAAATTTTGTAATGATCACTTTTTTCACCCTATTTGAAGGACTTTTGCAAGCATTTGTATTTGCTATGCTAACACTGACGTATCTTTCCTTACGATCACAAGAAGGTTCTCATTAATAAAAAGGACATGTGCATATGTACAATTCTGCTGATTTTATCCATTACGGCGTCATTGCATGTACAATAATTGCAAATGCACTCAGTGTCGGCATTAGTCAGGGACTCACCAGCTACAGTGCTTTAAATGCCATCAATAGACAGCCTGATGCTCGCGGAGATATCCTGCGCACAGCACTCATTGGCATGACTCTCATAGAAACGGTTGCTATTTTGGCGCTTCTTGTTGCGATACTTTTACTGATCAATACCTCACACTCCACCAATAATTTTTTTGAATATGTATCTGAAATTGGTATAGCGTGCGCAATAGGAATTACCGGCCTTGTTGTAGGACTTGCTTCATCCGCTCCTGCGCAAGCTGCATGTCATGCAGTTGCACGCCAGCCACTCTCTACACAAAAAATTTTTAGTTTCATGCTCATGACTCAAGTTCTTATTCAAACTCCTATCATTTCTGGATTTATAGTTTCTTTATTTATTCAAGGACAAGCAGCTTATGCAACATGCCTTTCTGACAGCTTACGCCTCATTGCAAGTGGTTTGTGTGTCGGCATTGGGAGCATTGGTCCTGCAATAGGACTGGGTATTTTTTCACGTGCTGCAATTAATGGTTTAAGTAAAAATATACAATCTTATAACAAACTTTTGACATTCACTTTCATTAGTGAAGCAATTATAGAAACACCACTCATATTCTGCTTAATCATAGCAATTACTCTTCTTTTTGTTGTTCCACATCCTAACTCTGAAAATCTTATCGATGGCATTATCTTTCTTGCCGCAGGATTATGCACTGGTCTTGGTACACTTGGCACAGGAATAAGTTCTGGCGCAACAGGAGCGGCTGCATGTACACAAATTGCACATAATCCAGAAGCGTATGGTGTTATTTCACGCGCAAGCATGTTAGCACAAGGACTGATTGAAACGGTTGTTATTTATGCAGTTTTACTCTCATTTATGATGCTATTGTTTAAGTAGTGATCTAATTTTTTACTTTGCAAAAAATAACACCCTTGTTAAGATCATCTAAAGACAATTGATAAAAAATGATAGTATGTGTTTTTCAGCAAAAGCAAGCTTTATCTCTGTCGGAGGACTTTCTGTCAAAAAAGACAAAACATCTTATTCCATTTTCTTGCACACCACTTTTGTTTGCACTTCAGCAACTCTGTGAGGGATTCGTTTGGTTTGGCTTAACAAACGACGCCATATTCACATATCTTTATGTGATCAGCATATCTATTACCCAACATTATCGCATCCATTTTATTCAGCAAATAAAATAGCTAATATCACAGAAACCATCGTTGCTAAAATGTATTTTATAGCAACCCTTATCCCTTTATTTGTTTCCAGTATTGCCTGGATGTGGTGTCTTGGTATTGTGATGGCAAGCGCCTACTATGTAAGTACTCTTTTATTTGTACCCTCTACAGCATCAACCTAGTGCTTTTTTGCTGCAGCGACAAGCATATTAATATATGCAATTGTGAGAAGTTATAAAACAAGATAAAAAATACCCCTGGTTTTTTTGTACCAGGGATTACACATGCTAAATGAGCTTGTTTTTTATATTTACTCACCTTCTGACGTCTTATTATTACTTTTCAATGAATCATAGTACTCACCTCGACAGTATTTAAGATTTTTAAAAAACGCTTCCGCTGCGTTGCCATCTTTAGTATATCTTAACATACAAGAACGAGAAAATGCATCGCGTGCTTTATTGCTGTAATCTTCTTTCATAAATGAATCTATTTCATTGTCCAGATTAGATAACGCCTGAGTATGATATACGATCTTTTTTTTATACGTATTGCGACCACGTAAATTCAACCACACCTTTCTTAACCATGAAAGGTTTGCATAGGTCTCTTCTACTTCTTTCTTATTAATTTCCATAAATACTTTTGCTATACGTAAATCTTCTAGTTCATCGTGATATGCCTTATTCTCTAATACGTGGTGATAATAAGTAACGTTTTCCTCTATAACAGAAAACTTCTTGTACTGCGCACTATTAATATCAGGAGCAGGAAGCTTTATGGTTTCTTTCGTGTTAGGGCGTGTAACAGTAATGGACATACAGAATCCCTTGCCGTTTGGATCTTGACGCTGTTGTTCTCTTTGTGTAGTGATATCAGATAATTTCTTGAATAATACTGACTCTTCATTTGGATATTCTAGATAAGGTTCTACAACATGTTGATTATCAATCTTTTGCTTTTTTAAGGCTTCTGAGATATCAAGAACTTCTTTGTGATATGCTTTAAATGCCTCAGTTTCTTTATACTTATCTCTTATCTTCTGTTGTGTTTGTTTGACTTCATCAAATTGTTCTTTTGCTTTCTTAAGATTCTTAGATTTCTCCTCTTCGTTCTCAATGTATGTCAGATCATCCTTTGCTTGCTTGAATTTCAACTCAGCTTCGTGGTAATCACCCTCAGCCTTCATATATTCTTCATAAAACTTCGGATCGCGTGTTTTTAATGCCTCCAACGGGAGAGTAAGCTTTATCACGGAATATTCATTCTCGGTATTCATTGCATGGCCAACACCAATGCTACCTCCCAATGCGTACATCAATAAATAATAGGCATAGTTTTTCATTAATATTCCTTCAAAAATATAGTTTTTATACTTACAATTAGTTTACCCCCCCCCCACACCTTTGTCAAATGGAATAAAGGCAACAACTCAGATCGTGTTTGACTATATTTTATTATTTAGTACAATTACCAACAATAGAATACTAATCAAGAAGGGTTTTTTTATGAATTTTCGTATATTTTCACTCGGTGTCATCTGTATCTCTGGCACTGTACTCAATGCCATGGAACAAAAATCTGTTATTCATGCAGGTCTTGCAATTTCAGCTAGAAGCGCAGCATATCCATCACCAAAATTAACACAAGCGATCAATAACGCAGGCATTACAGCAAAACCACTCGAACCAGTCATCCACATAGAAACTACCCCTACAATACCAGGAATGCCATCATATCTACCAGTCAGAGACCTAGCACTAAGTCAAACTGGTACTACATTACCATTCATTGTAAATGGTCAAGAAGTTATTCTTACATGTAGAAGCAATCAAGTATCAAACCTATCTTTTGAAACACAGCTCGACCAATGCATAAGAAATTTTAATGTAACCCCACTCTTCGCACATCGTAAGCAAAATCTGAAAGAACATCGTGCTTTAAGAAATCTACTAACAGAACATGGTCTCATTCAATCAAAAACAACGACTCAACTAGGACCTATCTCCATAATCACTCCCGAACATACTACACGATTTAAACCCCTCACAACACCACGGAAAAATCTATATAATCATGTACGCAACAGAGAAATTGGCTTAAAAAAACGACCTGCATTAACACAACTATCTACACAATCTTCACAATCTACAACCACAGAATAACAATTACAAAAAAGCGGTGCCTAAAAAACACCGCTTTTTTCTTTTCTCTTCTTTTTACTGACATTCACCAAAATATTTTCTATAGTTATTAATAAAACATAGCTTTTTTGTTCATATAATAATCGCTTTCTAGAGACATACTATGTATAATCACTTACTCGCTGCCATCGGAAACACCCCTTTAGTTAAAGTACCTTTTAACTCCTCAGGCAACATTTGTGCAAAACTAGAATACCTCAACCCTGGAGGAAGCGTAAAAGACCGCACAGCGCTTTATATGATTAAACATGCGGAAAAATCGGGTCTTTTAAAACCAGGTAGCACCATCATCGATGCATCTTCTGGAAATTATGGAATAGCACTAGCTATGATTGGCGCATCAAAAGGGTACAAGGTTATTATCACCACAACGCACAAAATTAGCAAAGAAAAATTACACACAATGCAGGCATACGGAGCAGATGTTGTTTTATGTGAATCAGCCCCTTTTATAGAAGATCCCAGAAGCTATCATTCAACTGCAGTAAGACTTCATCAAGAAACGCCCCATTCTTTTATGCCAAATCAATACTTTAATCCGCTCAATGCGCATGCACATTATGTACTTACCGGCCCAGAAATTTGGCAACAGACTGAAGGTAAAATAACGCATCTATTTGCGGCTATTGGCAGCGGAGGAACCATTTCTGGCATTGGAAAATATTTAAAAGAACAAAACGATGCAATTAAAATTATTGGCCTTGATGCAGCAACTTCTTTTTACTCAACAGGCGGAAGACCGCAGCCATATAAAGTCGAGGGAATGGGAATCGACTGGGATTCTGATCTAATCGCCTATAATTATATAGATGAAATAATCCCCGTTACGGATGAAAATGCTTTCTCTATGCTCAAAATTTTAGCTCATACGTATGGCTTTCTTGTTGGGCTCACTAGCGGTGCTGTTGCATGGGGTGCGCACTCATATGTCCCACAATTACAAAAAAATGACCTTGCGGTAATGATTTTTGGTGATTCAGGCAGAGCATATTTAACAAAAAATGTGTATTAAGGCACAAAAAATTGATCCAACACCTGCATGTTTATTGCAGGCGGGCGATACACATGACTTTTACCTTTTTTTCCAGAATTTAACAAACTTTCTACTACTTGGTACATATGATTAGTTACCACTGGAATAATAACCTTACAATATCCAAGTAATTCCAGCTGCATATTTATTTTTTCTAAGTGCGAACCACCTGCCGCCACAATAATAATCGATTTTTCTGGGGAAGAAACAATTGAGTGTATAATTTTTGCATCTATTATGGGACTGTCAAAAATACACAATTTTTCAAGACTTTTTATGTAATTATTTTTGTACTCTTGCGCACAATAGTGAGCAACTGCTTGATCTTTTACTTTATCTATTTTGAGATGATTAAAACTCTTTGATACATCACCAATAATTTTTTTATAAAAACGATTGGCAACAACTCCATCATTATAGTGCTGTACTTTATCAAGCTCTTGTAAAAACTCTTTACATACTTCTTGCACCGGAATTATCGTCGCTGAAGAATTATTTTTTTGTTGATTATTTTGATAACTATTAATAAGTGGCCCAATTCCGACAACACGACAGAATCTATATTCGACATTATCAACATCAATACATTCAGCACGCGCTTTATCGGCCAGCTTTCCCAACAAACCACCCTGTGCATTAATAAAAAGATTGCAGCACATACCCCTACCATCAGAATTAACGGAACTTAAATCTTCAACAATTAGTTTACTTTTTATAGCGCGACATTTTTTAAGTAACGCTTCCAAATACGCTCTTTGATCTGCGTTTGCAGGATGATCTTTATCATGATAATCACCAATGCCAATAACAAGCTGTTCTTGCGATAATTGAGGATCAATAACCTTTTTCATAACAGAAATTTGGTACACATAGGCATTGATATCATTCAAAAAGAGGCTTAAAAAAGCAATGCTCCCGCAAAAAAGCCATTTTTTAATCATCTTTTTACCCCTTTTTACAACCGCCTATCATATCTAATTGTATTGCAATACGCACAAAAAATTCAATAAATAATTTTACGTTGATTTCAATTTGAATATTTGTATATACTAAAAGTTAAAGAGGGAGTTTATCTATGACAGATATACAGGTAGATAAAAAGAATAGGGAAATAGTATCATTTTTCGGTGGATTGCTGGGAATTAGTATCATTATTATTATTCATGAACTTGGGCATTTTTGTGCAGCCCATTTTTTTTCTATTCCCATCCCTACGTTTTCCATTGGCTTTGGGCCTGCACTTTTAAAAATTCCTCTTTTTGGCACTATTTTTCAACTAGCTCTTTTACCTTTTGGCGGTTATGTTGAAATTAACCAAGAAATCTTAGAACAGCACCCCTACCTCGATAAAATAATTGTCATGCTTGCCGGCATTATCTTTAATTTTATTTTCGCGCTTCTCGTGCTGAGCTATTATGCGTTACGCAAAACATCAATACGATCTTGTTTGAGTTATATTTATGAACAAAAAGAGGTCAAGGGTATTATAGGACCAATAGGCTTAATACACATCATAGGAAAATGTTTTAATGTAAACAGAAGCTGTTTTTGGATCATACTGGCAATAATCAGCATCAACATCGGATTGTTTAACCTTCTACCTTTTCCGTTTCTTGATGGAGGAAAAGTTCTCTTATTCACCCTAGAAGCGCTACTCAAACAACCAATACCTGCTGGATATCTGAATTTTATTTCACTCGTTGTTTTTTTCTTTTTTATGCTTCTTTTGAGTTGTACGTCAGTCAATGATATAAAAAAATTACAAGGCAATAAATAAGAGCAAAAAAGTATCCCCTACCAAGACATAAAATGTCAACGATAGGGGAAATGGAGGTTATCAAAATAAAAAACACTATCAACTTACCCTAATAAAAAAATAAAATCAAATTAAAAATTTTTGGTGAGTGTGATTGATAAAAAAGCCATTTATGGCATTATAAATACTATAATAGTCATAGATACAGTATAACGGGAATGGCACATGGTAAAAATAGACCGCGAACTACTCCAAGAATTAAGAGATCATACAGGTCTTGGATTGATGGACTGCCGCAAGGCATTAGAAGAAAATAATGGTGATTTTGATCTCGCGCTAGAATCACTTCGTAAAAAAGGAGCTGCCGTTGCAGCTAAACGCGCAGATAAAGAAACAAGCGAGGGACTCATTAAGGCATATATTCACCCTGGTGATCGCCTTGGTGTTTTGCTAGAGATTAATTGTGAAACAGATTTTGTTGCAAACACCGAAGCAGTCAGACAATTTGCGCAAGATCTCTGTTTGCAGATTGCTGCAAACAAAGCTCTCTATATTTCTCCTGATCAAGTAGATCAAAAATTTTTAGAACATGAGCGGGATATTTTCAGACAACAGATGGCAGACTCTGGTAAACCAGAAAAAATTATTGAACAAGTTATTGAAGGCAAAGTTAAAAAACTTTATAGTGATATTTGTTTACTTGAACAACAATTTATTAAAAACGACCAAGTCCTTGTTAAAGACGTTCTGCAAGAACTTATTGCAAAAACAGGTGAAAGCATTCGTATTCGTCGGTTCTGTCGTTTTGAGTTAGGAAAATAACGCCAGAGGGAAAAAATATGGCAGAAATTATTTTAGTCGAAAATGACATAAAAAGTTTCCAAAAACCTATGGAAGCTGAAATGGAAAATCCATTGCGCCATTTTGAGCGAGAATTAATTAAAATTCGCACGGGAAGAGCGCATACTTCAATGATAGAAGACATTCCTGTCTTTTGTTACGGCCAAGAAGAAGCGGTACCATTGAAAGGATTAGCCGCTCTTACTGCACCAGATCCTCGTCTTTTGACTATTCAACCATGGGATACCTCGATTGTTTTTGATATAGAAAAAGCGATCAATGCCTCTGGCCTTGGCGTTTCTCCCGTTAATGATGGCAAAATCATTAGATTACGTTTACCAGAAATGAGCTCCGAGCGCCGGGAAGAACTTATTAAAGTGCTGCACAAGAAACTAGAAGAATGTCGAGTCACCATCAGAAATGTTCGCAAAGATTTCAAAAATATTATCACTGACGCAAAAAAAGATAAAAAAGTTTCTGAAAACTTTCATAATCGCTTAGCTGATGTTTTGCAAGAAATAACTGATGCATATATTGCAAAAGCTGAAAATTTAGCAAAGAAAAAAGAAACAGAACTAACTACGGTGTAAATTACTAGTAATTTCGACTTTTTTAGAGGTAATTGAATCAAGCAATTCAATTGCCTCTATTTTTTTTGTCCTTATTGTGTAAAGATTTAAAATTGATACAAAAAAGGACAAAAAAATGAAGATAAATTTTTCCATTACCATATTATTGTTTTCGTTTACATGTTGCCACAGCGCATTCCAGTCAACAGGTAAATCGGTACTTGGTCAATACCAAGTGCCTTTTTCATCTGTTACACCTGAAATGGTTGCTGGCTTTCGCCCCGATCAAACCTATGCACGAAAAGGTATCAACGGAGGCACCGTTCAGGGAGTTTTATTTGGAGAAAAATCCACTCATACAACATCAACAAACCTTGCAAAATATTTTTTTCCTCACAACAAAACACGTTTAAGTGTTGCTGAAGATGATGCGTTAGATAATTTCGAGAAAGAAAAAGACCTCCTTGCACAACAATTTAATATCTATACAAAAAATGTTGATTTCAGAAGCGAAATTACTATTGCACCAGAACAAAGTGTTGTTGGTTTTGGTGTGTATTGGCGCCAATGTTTTATCAGAGATCCACTCAAGGGGAATGGTTTGTGGATGAGTGTTTCTACCGCAATTGAACAAATAAGAAACAGAATGAATCTACATGAAAAGATTATTAACAACGGTGGCGGACCTGATGAATCTGCAGGAGTTCCTGTCGTTGCAAACATGAAAGAAGCATTTCAACAACCGCAATGGAAATTCGGCAAAATTGTTGATGGAGTAACGACAAAAGCTGGCCTGGCCGATATAGAAGTAAAACTTGGGTATGACAATTATTTATCAGATGAATCATCTCATATGGAATTATACACAGGTTTTGTTATCCCAACAGGCAATAAATATAATGGGGAATTTATTTTTGAGCCTATTGTTGGTAGAGGTAAATATCCTGGTATTATGGGTGGTGGAGCGCTTGGCAAAACCATCTGGTCACATTACAAAGAAGAAAATAAAATAACGTGGGAACTTGCAGTACACGGTGAATATCTTTTTAAAAACAAACAAATGCGGTCATTAGACCTACTTGACAGACAATGGACGCGATATATTCAGATATATGCAACAGAAGACCAAGCACAAGAAGCAGCAGAACTCATTTTTTTTGACCCTAATCGCGCACGTAACCTTGCAACACCCGGCATAAATGTATTGACGCAAGAACTAACCGTAACACCAGGTTTTTTATTTGATATGAATAGTGCATTTGTTTTTTCATATGAGTCGCTTCGTGTAGAAATTGGATACAATCTTTTTTTTAGACAATCAGAAGATGTACAACTATCACATTCATGGAATCCTGTTTTTTCCATTAAACACGCAGAAGGCGTGGGGAAAACAAATCCAATTCGCACCATCAATGGTGACAAGTATTTAGAGCAAACTGTTGTGTCTACCGACATCCCTGATAATGTTTTAATTCCTGTATCTTTTAATAATTTTAATCAAAGCATTATTCAAGAAAAGGATCTTGATTTTTTGTCTGCCACAACACCTGCACTTTTTTCACACACGGTATATGCCTCAATTGGTGAATGTTTTGATCAAAGAGAGTATCCATTTATGTTCAATGGAGGTATTTCATATACCTTTGCTCATAATAATGCAGTGATTAATAAATGGTTGCTATGGATAAAGAGTGGCATCTCATTTTAAAATATTGTATTTCAAAAAAAGATTATGAAATTATAAAGCATGGTATTTTTTGATAAGGAATAGATCATGAATTGTATGCGACTTGCAATCGTATTAGTCGTGTTAACAATGCATCTAAAAATAGATGCACTTTTGCGCTCTGATATTCTTGCAATTAATAGCATAGAAAAAGAAATACAGATACTCCTACAAAAAAAACCTCTCGATTGGCAGCATAAAGTTCAGATGGGTATTGATCAATTAGAAAGAAATTATGTTCCAAAAGGATATCAGAGAGATCGATTGCTGCCATTTAAACAAGCTTTAGCGCACCTGCAAATGCCGACAGCGCAACTACTTGCACCACCATTACTGCACCCTATTATCAGCGAACAACAACAAGAAACTTTAGCGCCAGAACCACAACCAATCATGGAACAGGAAAAAAAGAAAGAATTATTTGAAAAAAACACAGAAACAATTACGCGAACCCTAGAGTACTTAACGAATATCCCAGAAAATCAGCACTCTAAGGATTGGCATACCACAGTCAATAAATATATTTTTGCTCTTGCAATGACAGATATTGAAAAAGCAAAAGAGTATTTTGAAAAAATTAATTTCCCACCAAAACCCCAAGAAGCTGCTACCCCCATTGAACAACCCTCTGAAACGGCTCCCATAAAACCACCTCTTATTATTGAATCTGCAGGAAAAAAAGAATTAGCAACAACTATTTTTTCCCCTGAAAAAGTAGTTGCGGAAAGAGAAACACTCCATATCGCAGCTGCAGAAGAAGCATTACCCCAACCTCCCAAAAAGCCTATTATTGAATCTGCAGGAAAAAAAGAATTAGCAACAACTATTTTTTCCCCTGAAAAAGTAGTTGCGGAAAGAGAA
>WBZV01000060.1_pt2 | contig 39843 bp, 18 predicted proteins | sample 5204221 | NCBI WGS metagenome assembly WBZV01 (sample SAMN12344360, study PRJNA552823) | activated sludge metagenome | biome: Activated sludge suspended growth; feature: Nitrification reactor; material: Wastewater; isolation source: activated sludge from nitrification reactor of wastewater...
GTGGTGGAGCAGCTGGCCGACCCGCTGACGCACCTGCTGCGCAACGCGCTGGACCATGGCGTGGAGACACCGGCGCAGCGCGAGGCGGCGGGCAAGCCGCGCCAGGGAACGGTGGTGCTGTCGGCCGAGCAGCGCAGCGGGCGCATCGTGATCGTGCGGCTCGTCGCCGTGCGCGTGACCGGCGCTCGGCAGCCCCAGGGCGAACGACACCGCCAGGGTCAGCAACCTTTATGCCGCACTGGGAGGGATCTATACTATTGGAGGAACCTCGCCAGATTTTCCTACATTCTCCAGAGCGGCCGGGGCGCTTTCCAAAGGCGGAGTGGTAAACGCTGTCGTCTTCAAGGTCCGCAGCGGCGCCTATACCGAACAAGTAGTTCTTCCCTCTATTCAGGGAACGAGCGCAGAAAAAACCGTAACCTTTGAATCCGAAGAAGAAGACAGCGCCAGCGTCATCCTGCAATTCACAGCTTCAAGCCAGGCCAATTATGTCCTGCAATGGGACGGCGCGCATTGGCTGCGCTTCCGCAATATGACACTGGAAGCTAAAGACGCTACCTATGGCAGGGTGCTGGATATCCGGGGGCACGCCGGCCACAACCACCTTGAATACTGCACCCTGAAAACAAAAACGGCAGCCAGCACCGACGACCGGGTAGCGGTAGTGTTCTCAGGAGCTGAGGCGGACAGCAACAACGTCTTTTCCGGGAACACGCTCGTCAACGGCAGCTACAGTTTCCTCCTGCAAGGGCAAAACGATGCCAATCCCGACTACGGCGTCCAACTCCAGGGCAATATATTGGTTGACCCATACTACACAGGGATGTATCTTTCATACCAGGAAGTGCCGGAGGTCAGCGCCAATGCGCTCCGAACCTCCTCATCGTATTCCTCCTTCCGGGGGCTGTATATGCGGTATGGCAAAGGCAGTTTCCGGTTATTGGGTAATATCCTTACCGGAATAAAAGCGGGAAACGGCATCCTGATAGAAAATTCCCAGGGCCTCCAGGGCGCCGAAGGGTTGATTGCCAACAACTTCATCCAGATTGGGGCAGGGAGCAACTACAGCAGGGGGCTTTACCTGTACTATTCCAGCCTGATCAAAACGTACTTCAACTCTGTTCACCAAACCAGTACGCGATCCGATGCCATCGCTTTTGGGAGCTACCAGGGCAGTTCTATTCGCCTCCTGAACAATATCCTGGCAAACAGCGGAAGCGGGCTGGCCATGGATTGGCAGACCGGCGGTATCAATGTATCCAACTTCAACAACCTCTATACTTCCGGCGCCCAGTTGGTCAAAACGGAAGCAAAAACCTACGAAAACCTGGAAGGATGGCGCTCGGAAGCAGGGTACGACCTCAATTCTTTCAGCATCCTGCCCCCATTTACCGCTCCAGGCGACCTTCACATGGTTTCGAGCGCACTTAACGGCGCCGCAACCCCCGTTCCGGAGGTAAAAACCGATATCGATGGGCAAACCCGCGACCCGCAACGCCCGGATATCGGGGCAGATGAGTTCTTCCCCATCGTCAAAAACGACGCCGGCGTAGCCGAGATCCTTTCCCCAAACCGCCAGACGCCCTTTGGAGCAGGAGAACGGGAGATCAGGCTGGCAATTAAAAATCACGGCGCGGATACCCTGAAAACATGTACGATCCAATGGCAAATCGATAATATCCGGCAGCCGGCCATTGCCTGGAGCGGCGTCCTGGCCTCCGGACAAACCGACACCCTCACCGCCGGGTTGTTTACATTCAAAGCAGGTATAGGCCACGAAATCCTGGCTTATACCGAGTTGCCCAACAGCCAGGCAGATCTGCAGGTTTCCAACGACTCCGCTGCCGTAACCGGGCTTTTCCCGGCGCTGGAGGGCACGTATTCCATCGGGGGCGCCTCCCCCGACTTCCCCTCTTTCTCCGAAGCCGCACGAAGCCTCAACGAGGGCGGCATCCTGGGCGCTGTGACCTTTGAAATCCGAACGGGCATTTACAACGAACAAGTGGTTTTGAACCGCATCCGGGGCGCCGGGCAGGACAAACAAGTGGTATTCCGCCCTGAGTCCTCCGCGTCGGTTACCTGGCGTTTCGACCAGCAAAAGCAATCGTCCAACTACCTGTTGCTTCTGGACGGGACTCAATTCATAACGTTCCGCGATATCCAGTTCCGCTCCAGCAGCGCGGTCTATGGTACGCTGATCGACCTGCGCAAAGGCGCCTCAAACCTCCAGTTTTTGGGCAATAGTTTCCGGCTGGAAGGCGCCGCAGTTTCACCGGTGATCAATGCCTCGTCTTCAACACCAGGAGGATACTGTATATGGTCGGACAACCGGTTTGACAACGGCGGATATGGGATTTATTTATCCCCAGGAACCGCGGAACATGGGCAAATCATTGAAAACAATGAATTTACCAACCAACTCAACGGCGCCATCTACCTGAAGTACCAACAAGGTCCTCTGGTTCGGGGAAACCGGATCGCCTCTTCAGGCAGCGGTAATTTCTACGGCATTTTCGTTCAAAACAGCAGCGGAGGGATGCGCATGGAGAAAAACCAGATCAACGCCGCCTCCGGCAGCGGTATCTGGCTGTACGATTGCAGAGGAAATGCATCCAACCGCATCCAGCTGGCCAACAACTTCGTGCATGTGTCCGGGACCAAATCCGCCACCGGACTCTACGGCAACTACAGCGAATACCTGGATATTTACTACAACAGCATACATCTGACCAACAGCGATCCCAACAGCCAGTGCATCCAGATTTCCTCCTGCGACCACGTGAACCTGGTCAACAACAGCTTCTCTAATACCGGCGGAGGGTACGCCGTCTATGTCCCCTATTCTTACGGCATAGACAATATGAACTTCAACAACTATTACATTTCCGGCAGTAAACTCGGTTTCTGGAATTACAACCCCGTCGCCAGCCTGGCAGCCTGGAAATCCCTGACCGGCAAAGACAACCAGTCTATTTCCGCAGATCCGCTGTTTGTATCCGATACCGACCTGCACTGTTTTCAACCCGCCCTGGATAGCGCAGCCACCCCTCTGGCGGCCGTACAAGACGACATTGACGGGGAAGCCCGCAATCCAGGTTATCCGGACATTGGCGCCGATGAGTTCAGCTATATTCTGGACGATGCCGGCGTAACCGCCCTCCTGTCGCCGGTTTCTTCCTGTGCCGCCGGAGCGGCAATGCCCGTGAAGGTCCGGATTCAGAACTACAGCGGGTTGGCATTGACCAACTTCAACGTAGCCTACCGCATCAACAAAGGGCCTGCTGTCGTCCAAAATGTTGGCAGCCTGAGCATCCGGCCCGGAGCAAACGCCGAATTTACCTTTACCGCCACCGCCAACCTCAGCGCGCCAGGCAGCTATTTCTTTGATGTTTACACCCTTTTACCCGATGACACCCACCCGGGAAACGATACGTTGACCGTGGAAGTACAAAACCTCGTCTTCCCGGCGCCTGCAGGCAATATGCTTCCGGCAAACGGCGCTTCGGGGTTGAACCTGCCTATCGCCTTCTCCTGGTCGCCGTCGCCGGGGGCTACCCAATACGATTTCTACCTATGGAAATCCGGAACCAGCCGTCCGGCCCAACCAACCGCTTCAAACCTGGAAGACATCAGCTTCCTCTACCGGAGCCCGTCCCTGGACCTCGGGGCCGTCTACCAATGGCAGGTTTCGGCAAAAAATCCATACTGCGCCACCGATGGGCCGGTTCAATCGTTTACCCTGATCGATTTGCCTGATCTTTCCGTACGTAAGGTACAAATCCCCGCTTCTGCTTTCTCCGGGCAACCTATCGAACTAACCTGGGAAGTACATAATACCGGAAAAGGCGGTACGGGAAGTACAACCTGGTTTGATGCAGTGTACCTGTCAGCCGATCCCTTCTTCACCAGTGAGGTCGATCCGCTTTTAGCCAGCGTTCCCAATATGAGCGCGCTGGGTCCCGGACAGAGTTACGCCCATTCCGCTACCGTAAAACTACCGGAAGGCATTTCAGGAGAATATTACCTATTCGTCCGGACGGATGCCTATTCTCGGGTTCAGGAAAGCGATGAGACCAACAACGCAGGCCTGTCACTGGCTCCGGTCAATATTGCGCTTACTCCTCCGCCCGACCTCCAGGTTACCGGCGTCGTTGCGCCGAACAATGCCTTCTCAGGCGCTTCCATTGCCATTTCCTGGAAAGTGACCAATAAAGGGACCGGCAATACCCGGTCTGCAGGTTGGACTGATTACGTCTACTTTTCCAACAGCGCGGTGCTGGATCCTTCCAATGCCACGCTCCTGGGGAAAATGACGTTTTCCAGGGCCTTGCAACCCGACAGCAGCTATACGCAAACGCTCGCGGCCATCTTACCGGAAGGAATCTCGGGCGTTCATTATGTGCATGTGCTGACCGACTTTTTCAAGCAGGAATACGAACATGCTGCTGAAAACAACAACACTGGAGTCAGCACGGCAATCAACGTAATCCTTACGCCGCCTGCCGACCTGGTGGCGAGCAGTTTGGAAATCCCGGCTTCCGTTACCAACGGCGCCTCATTTACAGTCAAATGGACGGTGGAAAATCAGGGAGGGTCCGATGCCAAAGCCATCTGGAAAGATGTCGTCTACCTGAGTCCCAACCCCACGAACCTGGTTCTTTCTGAAGCGATTGTCCTGGGCGCCCAGGTTCGGTACCAAGCCTTAACTCCCGGAGGCAGCTACCCTGTTTCTCTTGGCGTCAAAGCTCCCGGGCAACTGGCCGGTACTTATTACGTCTACATCCATACCGATGCGGATAATCAGGTATACGAATACAATCTGGACGGGAACAACACGCGGCGTTCGGCGGCCTCCATCAACCTGCTGGCGGCCGACCTGTCCGTTTCCCTGGTCCAGTATCCTTCTCAAGGGAACTCCGGGGATACGCTGACGGTAAGCTGGATGCTAAAGAATACTGGGGAAGGAAAGCTGCTCTCCGGTTATCTTACCCAAACCATCTGGCTATCCGCGCAAAGCATGTTTAACCCCACAACTGCTGTACAAATTGGCCGGGATTCCCAGCAAGTGGAACTTGAATCAGGCGCCAGCCTGAACAAAAAGCTCCAGCTGCGTCTGCCCAATGGCATCCAGGGCGCTTATTATCTGTTCGTATGGGCAGACCCCAACGGCCAGGTGTTTGAAAATGGCCGAACGTCCAACAACCGCATGACGGGCGCCGGGCCTGTCACCGTCAACCTGTCTCCCTGGGTCGACCTTGATGTGCTGACGGCGGGTTACCCTGCCAATGCCCTTGCAGGGCAGTTGATCGGTTTGGAATACCAGGTGAAAAATATCGGCTCCCGGGCGGCTTCGAACGAAAGTTGGAGAGACCGCATCTATCTGAGTCCTTCCTCTTTGTGGAATCCCGCCTCGGCACTGCTGGTAAGGGAATTTATCCAGGATAAGCCCTTGGGCAAGGATTCTGTGTATTCCGTCGCCGCGCAGATCAGTCTTCCTGCAACCCTCAAAACAGGAAGCTACTACCTGCATATTCTTACTGATGCGGTAAACCAACTCTTTGAGTACAATGGCGAAGGGAACAACCACCTTGCCGGCCCCCTGATTGAGATCCAGGCCCAGCCGCCGGTAGACCTGGCAATGGTGCAGGTTTTGGCCCCACTCCAAGCTAATTCCGGGAGCCTGATTACCGTTCAATGGCAGGTCAGGAACCAGGCGGGCACGGAAACCATCTCTCCCGCCTGGGTAGACGCTATTTACCTCTCCTCTGATACAGTATACCACCCCGATACGGATCTATTGCTGGACACCCTCCTGAAATACGGGCCTCTGAGTGCCGGACAAACCTACGCTTCTCAACGAAACATCCTGATTCCACCTTCGCTGTCCGGGGCGTACTACCTGCTAACCGTAGCCGATTACAGCGGGCTGAACAACGACTCCAACCGGGGCAACAACCACCGGGTACTCCGCAATGCTTCCGGAAACGTCCAACCTATTCAAATTGCGCTGACACCGCCCACCGACTTGCAAATTACCGCGATAAATGCCGCTTCGCCCGGCATCGCCGGTCAAACCGTGCGCGCCATCTGGACAGTCCGCAACCAGGGACAAGGTAATATTCCAGTCGCCGCCTGGTCCGACCGCTTCTTCTTGTCGAACGATTTTGAGCTAAATGCTTCTGATCTTATCCTTGGCACAAAAGCCCACGCCGGTGCGCTGCCCTCCGGGAACGCCTATACCGACACGATCGATTTGTTCCTTCCCGTCCATCTGAACGGCAACTTTATTCTCCTGGCAGCAACCGACGTGAACAATGCCATTTACGAACACCTTGGAGAAGCCAACAACCTGGGCTCTTGCGCCATTTCCATTGCCCAGCCGCCGCCTTCCGACCTGCAGGTTCTCAACATACGGATGCCGGATACCGCCCTCGTTGGCGATCCTGTCGAGGTGGCGTGGACGCTGCAGAATACAGGATCGAATCCGGCCTCGGGTCAAATGCGCGAAGCGGTGTACCTGTCTGCCGATCCCGTTTGGGATGTGGAGGATGCCCTCCTGGGTATCCGAAACACTCAGATAAATCTCGGGCCAGGCGCCACATTGGAGCATCAACTCACGACGCCTCTAGCCAAGGTGGCAACCGGTGATTTCTACGTCCTTGTCCGCACAGACATCCTGAACAACATCCTCGAAAGCGACGAGTCGAACAACCTGGCGCCTTCCGAAAACCGAATCCATGCGAACGTCCATCTGCTTCCCATTGGGGAAACCGTCCAGATGGTTTTGCCTAACGCAACAGATCTATATTACCGGATCGAAATCCCTCCTTCCCTGCAAGGAGAAACCATGTTGCTCACCCTGAACGGGGACACCCTTAACGGCGCCAACGAGATGTACCTGCGCTATGGAGACCTCCCCTCTCTGGTGCTGTTTGACCTGGCGCACGGAGAGGCCATATCGGGACGCCAGGAAATCATCGTGCCCGAATTAACTTCAGGAACCTATTACCTCCTTATCCGGGGGAATACCCGAAGCGGGTCGCAGCAGAACATCCGGCTGCTTGCAGAAATCCTCATTTTCCAAGTCCGGAAGGTACAGGCGGCAAAAGGAGGAAATGGCGGACAGATCACCCTCCGGATCGATGGGTCAAAATTCGAGCAAGGAATGACCTTCCGGTTGGAAGGTACAAACAGCGATGTCATTACGGCCGGTTCGGTGTGGTATATCGATCGAACCCGCGCATTTGCCGCGTTTGACCTTCGCAACCATGCTTCTGGGATTTACCACCTAACTGCCCAAAAAGCCGGAGGCGCTTCGACAACCTTGCAAAACGCCTTCCAGATCGAATCCGGCGGATCTCCGCTGCTACTAACCAACTTTACGGCTCCGGCAAATACCCGGCCGCGACAAATCGTCGCGCTGCAGATCGACTTTTCCAATGGAGGCAACCTGGATCTCGTGAATCCAAGCGCCATCCTCTCCAGTTTGGGCGGAGCGCCCATCGCATGGACCATCCAGGGATTGGATGAACAAAAGACCGAACTCGAGCTCTTTTTTGCTGAAAAATCCGGCCCTCCCGGCATTCTGCGCCCGGGCAGTTCCGGATCGGTGATCGTCTATGCCAGAGCGGATGCTGCCCTGTTCTTTACCCTGATCAATGCAGAGGTAAAATAAGCAGCAAGGATGGCAATGGATGGTTTTCTTTCAAAATGATCGAACTATGACAACCAGGAATTATAAATCAACCCAGCAACCGATGAGCAGCCCTTGGGCCGTGCTTGCGCTCTGGTTCTTTGCTTTCCTCCCCTGGGTGAACGGGCAAAACACCATTTACTGGACAGACAGCCTTGCCGGGCGGTTACAGCGCGCTTCCGCCGATGGAGCTTATATCCAAACCTTGCTCGAACGCCCCCAACTGAGCAGTCCGGGAGCGCTGGCTATAAATCCGGGCGTCCGGCTGTACCTCGGCGACGGGACCCGTATTTACCAGGCTGAACTGGATGGAAAGAATATGGAAACGTTCCTTTCGACCGGAATCACCGCAGTTACGGCTATTGTTGTTGGTCCGGATGGTAAAATTTACTGGACCGATATCAGCGGCACGATAAACCGGGCCAATGCAGATAAAACCGGGGCGGAAACCTGGATATCCAAACCCAGGGTCAATGCCCCTGGAGCGCTAGTCTACGATCCCAACACCCTTCGATGGTATATCGGCGACGGCAACCGGATCCTTTGGGCTAATGCCGCAGGAGATACCGTTGAGGTTCTGATCAGCTCCGGAATTACTTCTGTCAGCGACCTTGCGATTGGGACGGATAAAAAGCTCTATTGGACCGATCGGGGTAGTAGCCGGGTGATGCGGGCAAACACAAACGGAACGGGGGTTGAACAACTCCTGGCAGCCCCGGCGGTTTCCAGTCCCGAGGCAATCGCCATCGACCAGACTACCGCCTCTACTACCTTACTGATTGCCAGCGGGAATAAAATCCTCAGGGCCGAACTGAATGGGTCCAATGTCCAAACCCTGATAAGCGAAAACCTCAATTTGGTCTCCGACCTCGCCATTCAGCCAGGTCCTCTTTGTATCCCCGTGACCATTCTCCGGCAGCCTGCCGACACAGCTGTATGCGAAGGTCGGAGCGTGTTTTTTGGCGTACAGGTCAAGGGAACCAAACCCTATGAATACCAATGGCGAAAAAACGGCCAAAACATTTCTGGGGCGACGGCAGACACCCTTTGGCTGCCTTTTGTTCAACTGACCGACGCAGGACAATACGATTGCGTCATCAAAAACGCTTGCGGTTCTATAACCTCGAGAAAAGCGGAACTGACCATTTTCCCAAATCCAAAAGCGGAAATCCGCACCATTCCGCAACCGCCTGAAATTTGCAGGGGAACCAAACTTCAGGTCGAAGGCAGGATTAGCGGAGGCACACCCGCTTATACCTTCAGGTGGCAGGGTGATTCCGTTTACCTGAGTCCATTGAATGCGCTGATCACCACCTTCCAGGCAGATACGTTTGGGGTATTTCATCTACTGCTCGAAGCAACCGACTCCCGCGGATGTTCCGGCACGGATACCGTTTATATTACGGTCTTCGACAACCCCAAGGTCCAGCCTGTCGCCGTTCCCAACCCCGTTTGTCCGGATGACCCGGTACAACTCCAGGGCAACCCCACGGGTGGATCCGGGCAGTTTGCCCGGCACGAATGGACTTCGGCAAATGGCGGTTCGTTTAACGCCCAGAATATTGCCAATCCGGTATTTTCTGCTTCCCAGGCCGCCGTGTATACCCTGACCTATAAAGTTACCGATAGCCGCCAGTGCGAAGGAATTGGGCAGGTTGGAGTAACCGTCAATCCAAGACCCGCTGTAACCCTTGGCTCCAACAGCCCCGTCTGCACAGGCGCAGGACTTCAACTCACCGCCGCCGTTAGCGGGGGAAGCGGAAACTATGGATACCTCTGGACCTTTCCCGATAACGCTACGTCAACAGCCCAAAACCCACTCATCGCTCCGGCAGGCATTCAGCATACCGGAACCTACCGGGTTACTGTGACCGACCTCAATACCGGGTGTACCGCTACCGCCTCGATCGATGCGCAGGTGATTAAAGTAGAGGTACAGGCCAGCATCGGGCGGACGATATGCCTTGGCGACAGCCTTTTGCTTACCTCTCAGGCCAGCGGGGGAACCGAACCGTATTCGTATAGCTGGTTTCAGGGGTCTATCAGCCCGGCGAATCAAGTCAGCAATGCAGCCTTTTTCAGGCTAACGCCTACCGCAACGTCCTTGTATATCGTCGTGGCGGAAGATGCCCGGATTTGCCGGGACACCGACACGACCATCGTCAGAATATCCGATCCAACAGTACGGATCATCCCTTCCAAAACCATTGTCTGCGAAGGAGATGCCGTACGGCTCACCGGTGAAGCAACAGGAGGCGTGCCGGGATATTCGTTCCATTGGAGCCATAACCTGGGAATTTTGACTACCGTGGAGGATTATCCCAAAACCACTACCACCTACGGCCTTACCGTGACCGACTTCATCGGCTGTATAGATTCTGCCAATTTGACTATTCAGGTCGATATCCCCCAAGTGCAAATAACCGCCAATCAAAACCCGGTTTGTCCAGATCAACTCGTCACCCTCACCGCCAGAGCAACGGCAGGTGTCGGACCGTTTACGTTTACCTGGAACCGGGGGACCCGTATCACCGACAACGGGTCGCAAATACAGGATCGGCCCAACGCCGAAACGGTCTACAAAGTCACCATGGAAGATGCCGCAGGCTGCCTGGCTACGGCAGAATTTACCCTCCAGGTCTTCGATGCGCCCCAGGTAAGCGCCTGGACGGACAAGGTAATTTGCCCGGGAGAAAAAGCATTGATCAAAACATCGATCAAAGGCGGACAAGGCCCCTTTGTCTATCAATGGAACCCCGCTTCGAACGACCAGCCTAACCATGAGGTTGGGCCGTTATTCACCAATCAAACCTTTTATCTTACCGTAACGGATGACAATGATTGTGAAGGATATACGTCTGTTTGGGTGGAGGTATACCCCGAGCATAAAGTCACCGCTGCTGCCAATCAACCGCTCTGTGAAGGCGAGGAGTTGAAATTGACCGCCACTGCAAGCGGCGACGATAGCGGGTTTGATTTTGAATGGACCCTTCCCGATGGAAGCATAAAACAAGTCCAGAATCTGGTCATTCCCAACGCCCAGGCGAATACCCACTCGGGCGCTTACACCGTCCGGATCACCGGCAAAACAACCGGGTGCAAAGCCGACGCAAAAATCGACGTCAAAGTATTCCCGGCGCCTCAAATCACGATCAATGGGCCTAAGGAGGTTTGCGAAGGAAGCGATATTTCCCTCCAGGCCAACCTGGCCCAGGGAGATCCCAACGACTATGAATTTACCTGGAGTACCCCAGACGGGAAATCCGCCGACGGCCAAAACCTGCCTTTGCCAAAAGTCCAACTCAGTCAGGCCGGGAAATACACGGTTACCGTCACCCTCAAAGGAAGCGCCACATGCCAGGCTGCTGTCTCCCATGATCTCAACGTTCACCCCAGCCCCAGAGTATCTCTGGCTACCGACAAAACCCTGCCTATTTGCCGTAATACCGACGTGAAGGTTACCGCAACATTTACCAACGAAAAAGGAGTTCCGCTTGCCGTAAAAGACGTAAAACGGTACCTCGACGGACAGCAGATCACCGGGCTCCGGTTTGTTGGCCTTACAGGCGCCAGCGAGTTGTTCCATCTTGGCGGCGATCAAACGGATAAAACCAAAACCTTCCGGGTGGTCGCTACCGACGACATCGGTTGCGAGGGAGAAGCGTCCATGCAGATCACGGTGATCGGACCGGAACTGAAACTCAATCTGGATCAAACCGACGTTTGCCAGGATGCTACGATCCAGGCCACCACCACCTATACAGCCGGAGCCAACCCCAAATTTGCCTGGGATGGGTTTAATATCGCCGTAAGCCCCTCAGCGGATGGAAGTTCAGCTACGCTGACGGCTTCAACGGCTATTGCCCTGGGAATTGTACCCCGGGTAACCGTGACGTTGACCGATGATTCAAACTGTAAAGCTACAGACACCAAGGAGGTGCATGTATGGAGGAAGCCGCAATTTGCTATTGTTGCCGACCCTGAAAAAGTGTGTAAAGACCAGGAGGTCAAGCTAAAAACCACGTATCTTACACAGTACCCCACTACCACCGAATATAAATGGAGTACCGGAAGTACCGATGCTGAAATAACCATCCCCAAACTGGAGGAAACAACCACCTATAAAGCTACTGTTACGCTGGTATCCCCAGCCGGAACCCGCTGCGAAGGAGAAGCTTCTTTGGAAGTTCCTTTGAGCGAACTGGAAGTAAAAATTACGCCGAGTAATGAAAGTCAATGTCCTGGCCAGGAAGTGGTTCTGACCGCTACGGTCAAGGGGGCTCAAAATCCTAAATATCAATGGGACAATCAGGAGGCAGGTCCAAACCGCACCGTAACTCCCAGTGTTACTACCACTTACCGGGTAACCGTTTCCGAAGGCTCTTGCAAAGGAGATGCTTTCATCATAATCACCCGAACAAATCTTGATATTAAAGTAAGCGCTTCGCCTTCTATCTCCTGCCCGAAGGAAAAAGTGGTTTTGACAGCTAAAGTGTATGACTTTATTGGTCAAAACACAGCATATGACGCGTTTATTTTCTGGCCGCAATTAGGAAAATCAGGTCCTGGTCCGCATGAAGTTTACCCCGAAAAAACGGAAACCTATGAAGCCCAACTCCTGTTCAAGGACAACTGTCTGTACAAAGGAGAAATCCGGGTGGTGGTCAACGATTCTCCTGCCCCCCTGCAGGTAAGCGCCAAAACCTCCTCCTCCGCATGCGCCGACAAGGGAGGCGGAAAAATTGAACTGGCCGTCAAAGGAGGTTTGGGAAGCTACGAAGCCCAATGGAGCGACGGTGGCAGCGGGCTTACCCGCACCAACCTCAAAGCGGGAACGTATTCCTATACCGTCACTTCCGGCTCGGGCGCCTGCAAAGTAACAGAAACGGGTTCGGCTACCGTCGACGATCCCAAACCCCTGAAAGTTGCCGTAAACGGAAGCTCCAATCTGTCGATCAGCATCGGGCAAAACATCGCGCAGATCGAACTTACCGCCTCGGCTACCGGCGGCACGGAGCCTTACACCTTCAGTTGGGAAGGGGGGCGCAAGACCGTCACCGGCCCGGGGGATTATCCGCTGAACGTCACCGACGGAAACGGATGTACTGCCAATGCCACCGTCCAGGTGCGCCGGACGACCATCATTGTATCCAGAGATCCCAACGACATCATCGGTCCGGAAGGGTACGGAGAACCACGCTGGGTTTCTGTCAACGAACCCATGCCCTACACGATCCGGTTTGAAAACGATCCGAAATTTGCCACCGCTCCTGCTCAGAAAGTCGTGGTTGAGCATCATCCGGATCCCAGTCTGAACCTGTTCTCCATGCGCCTGAGCGACTTTGGTTTTGCCAATCAGCGCTTCCATGTGCCCGCCAATGCTGCGTTCTACAGCGAACGCCTCAACCTGCGCGATTCCCTGGGTATTCTTGTCGACGTCACCGCCGGTATCGATGTCACCCAGAACAAGATCTTCTGGATCTTCGAATCCATCGACCCGCAGACCGGGCTGGCGCCATCCAATCCGCAGCTCGGCCTGCTTCCCGTCAACGACCCCAAAACGCACAAAGGAGAAGGCTTTGCCTCCTTTACCATTGCACCCAGGAAAACTACGCCGACAGGAGACTCTGTTCTCGCCAAAGCGGCTATCGTCTTTGACCTTAACGAAATCATCGCCACTCCGCAGATCTTCAACGTCATCGATGCCGTAGCCCCTCAAAGCCGGCTTACCGACACCAGCGCCGTTACCCTGGATATTCCCGTCATCACGCTGTCATGGAACGGCTCAGACGACCCCGGCGGGTCCGGAATCAGGAATTACAGCGTTTACGCATCGGACGACGGAGGGCCCTTTACCCCTTACAAAGAAGGTATTGCAGAAAAGCAGATCGATTTTGCCGGAACGCCAGGGCATAAATACGACCTTTACGTGCGGGCGACTGATAATACCGGCAATCAGGAAGCAGAAAAAGTGAAAGCAGAAAAAACAGTCTACTTCAAAGACCTCCCCGCTCTTGCTCTTTACGGAATACTGGACCATTACTGCGCGGGCGACAGCATCTATATCCAATGGGCAGCCAGCCAGGTAGGCGCCGTGAATGTGTATTTCTATCCTGGTGCGGAAAAACCGTTGTCCTTGCTGGGCGCTGCCATACCAGCGGCTACCGGAAAGTTGGGCTGGAAGACCCAGTCTCAATTCGCCGGATGTCTGGATTGTGCAGTTCTGATCCGGGATACGGCAACAGGATCTGCATTAAAAGATACCGCTTTCCTGAAAATCCATCCATTGCAGTCCGTGGATGCCGGGCCCAATCGCGTTGTCTGCAGCGACCAGGGGATTACCTTGCAGGGTAGCGGCGCGCAAACCTATCAATGGAACCCATCCCAAGGATTGGATAATTCGAAAGCGCCCAACCCCAAAGCGGTGATCACTCAGAATACCGTCTACTATCTTGAAGGAAAAGACTCCATGGGTTGTATTCAAACCGACTCAGTGACCCTCACCTACTCGGCACCTGTTTCTGCTTTCCTGGATTCGCTGACCTGCGACACCTCCCAATTGGGAATCCGCACAAGAAGGCTAACGGCAGCTGATGGCTGCGACAGCCTGATCTTCATTACCTACCATCCGGACACTGTCGCCCCTCAAATCCTTTGCAATGCACTTCCGGCTTTCCGCCTGGATACGGCTGGAAAATTGACCCTTACGAGCTCCATGCTGTTACCATACCTTTCCGATAACTGCAGCCTGGGGCAAATACTGTTTTCACCTTCGTACTTTACCTGCGCCGACACCGGCCTGCAGACCTTACAGGTGCTCGTATTCGATGGCATGGGCAACAGCGCTTCCTGTGCCTTCAATATACGTATCCTCCCTTCTTCCATCTGCCGTATCCGAGTCGTCAACAACGAAGGCGCCACTATAACGGCGCCTTGCGCCTGCCGCGGAAACGGGTGGTTTGACGAAGAGGTTACCGTCGTTTCCAGCAGTGGAGAACTCTGGCAAATCGACACCGCAACCCTGCTGGATCCGGCAACGAATTTGCCTTATCCGCGAAACACCATCCTGGCTGAGATACCGGTAGGCTCGGGCCGTTACCGCCTGAAAGGTATCCACCAAAGCGGAATAGGCTACCTCGTCCGGGTTAAAAGCCAGGCATATCCCGGCCTGGTGATTCCATTGGCTAATACGTGCTACTACCCGGCGCCTGAAATTGCAGGCCTCGACGACGCCTATTGTCAGACTCAAAACCCCGTTCCGTTGAAGGGAACGGCAGGAGGGGTAACCGGCACGGGCAGCTTTACGATCAACGGGCAGCCTGCCGAAACCTTTAACCCGGGAACCCTGGGCAAAGGAGACCATACGGTCAAATACCGCTTCGATGCCGGAACCGCAGCCCCTGGCAATGCCCAGGATCCCGGTTGCGTCGCAGAAGCGGTCCGAACTGTGAGCGTGGAAGGAACAGGCCACCCTGTTTGCGGAGGGCAGGGAAATTTCTTCACCTTTGCCTATTTCGGCGAAGACACTCTGCCAGTGGGCGCCGGCTGTTCCATACCCTTATCAGTAGAATCCTTCAAGCCTTTTATCGTTGCCAACTACCTGCCCGAGCAGAAAATCAGCGCCTTCCAGTTTAACCCCACCCTTACCGGATGGAATCCCGGCGACCCTGTCGACGCCAATACTACGGTCCGGATGACCTACGTCGCACAGGATAATTTCGGCAACCGGGATACCTTCGCTTTCGACGTAACGTTTGTGGACAAAACGGCGCCCTCCATGAAATGCAAACCGGCAACTCTTGCCTTAACCGCTGAGGGAACCGCTGCGTTGGACGCCGCTATGGTCAACGACAACAGCTTCGACGGTTGCGGGATTCATAAGCTGGCGCTTAGCCGGACTGCGTTTAGCTGTGCGGATATCGGCCCGCAGTCCGTCCGGTTAACCGGTACAGATATCAACGGAAACACGGCATCCTGCGAAACGACGATCACCATCCAGGATCCCATACGGCCCGTTGCCCGTTGCCGCGACACGGTCATCATCCTGGATGGCGCCGGTCAGGCGATCCTTCCCGCCGATTGGGTCGATAACGCCTCCAGCGACAATTGCAGCTTGACTTCCTTTACGCTGAGCCGCAGCCGTTTCGACAGCATGAGCATTGGCCAGCAACTGGTCGCCTTGACTGTTTCCGACGCTGCCGGCAACCGGGACTCCTGCCGGGCAACCATCACCGTTATGGCCAGGCCAACTGCCGTGCTTGATTTGCCCGATTTTGCCGAACGCATCCTGATCTACCCCAACCCGGTTATGGATTTACTGACCATAGAAGTAGACCTGTTTAAAAAAGAAACGCTCACATTCGAGCTTTCCAACCCCATGGGGCAGACGGTTTACGACGGAAAGACAGATCAGGTTCTGAAAGCGAAAAAAGACATCCATCTCACCGGATGGCCCAGCGGCGTATATCTGCTGACCATCCGCAATTCGGAAGGATCGAAAATTTCGCTGAAAGTGGTCCGGCTGGAATTCTGAAGCGGCGCCAAAAAGCATAAGAGGCATCGGGCAGAAAAACCAGCTAGCAGCGCCACTGCAATTGTACGAATAAGGCCTTAAATTCCTGAGACGGGTTTAAGGCCTTTCTCATTTAAGAAAAAACGTCCCAACTTTCCTTCGCCGTTATTTTTTCCCAAATCGTCGAGAGAAATCCGCTCTTTGCAGACCAAAAGGTATATTTGTATAAAACGCTGAAATATGCTGTTGACGTGGATGAGTTGGTGGCAGTCCCTCTCCGCACCTGAACAGGTCTTTTGGGGAATAGGATTGATCTTCAGCTTGTTATTTATCATATACCTCCTGCTTCAGATCATCGGTCACGAAACCGACCTGGATCTGGACCATGGAGACGTAGACTTTGCCTTCTGGGGGCTTAGAAGCCTGCTGGCCTTTGGCATGTTCCTGGGCTATGCGGGCGTCGTAGCGCTGCGCATGGGGCTAGGGCTTTGGGTAGCGATCCTGGTAGGTGGACTGGCTGGCGGCCTGGCGGCCTGGCTTTCGTATCTGGTGATCAGTACACTGCTCCGCTTGCAAGCCAGTGGCACGCTTGACGTGTACAACGCGATCGGGCAAAAAGGAAGCGTTCACCTGCGCATCCCCGCAAACCAACAAGGAACCGGCAAGGTCCTTGTCGAAGTGCAAGGCGCCCTCCGTGAGTTGGACGCCATCACCAAAGGGGATGAAATCCCCACCGGCGCTACCATCACCGTGGATCAGGTTACTCCGGAAGGGGTGCTTGTGGTGAGAGGGATTAGCAGCTAAAGCCTCGCAACATCCCAACATCGCAACATCGTAACATCCTAATATCGTAACATCCAAACATCCTAAAAAATATGCTAGACTTCCTTTCGCTTATCGGTTTACTCTTGGGTTTCCTGGTCGTTGTCGCCATGGTCTTTATTTCCCGCTACAAACGCTGTCCTTCGGACCGTATTTTGGTCATCTACGGGAAAACAGGTGTGGGGCAATCCTCTAAATGTATTCACGGAGGGGCGGCCTTTATTTGGCCGGTTATCCAGGATTTTTCCTTTCTCGACCTGACTCCGATCTCCATCGACGTGGATTTACGCAATGCGCTGAGCAAACAAAACATCCGTGTGGACGTGCCTTCGCGCTTTACCGTGGGGATCAGCACTGAACCTGCGGTGATGACCAACGCGGCAGAGCGCCTTCTTGGGCTCTCCCTGGACGCGATCCGCACGGTAGCCCACGACATCATCGTGGGGCAGATGCGCCTCGTGATCGCGACTATGGACATTGAGGAGATCAACGCCGACCGCGACAAGTTTTACTCCAACGTTTCCCACCACGTGGAAACGGAGTTGAAGAAAATCGGTTTGCGACTCATTAACGTCAACGTAACCGACATCCACGACGAGTCGGGGTATATCCAGGCGTTGGGCAAGGAAGCCGCAGCAAAGGCCATTAACGACGCCCGGGTCTCCGTAGCGCAAAAGAACCGCGACGGTTCGATCGGGGAAGCCGATGCCCAGCGGGAGATGCGGATCAAAGTATCCGAAACCCAGGCGCTTGCCAATATCGGGGAAGCGGAAGCTGCCCAGCTCCAGCGCTCCAAAGTTGCCAATGCCGAGGCGATCGCTGCCTCCGGCGAAGCGGAAGCGCAACAGTTGCAACGAATCCGGGTGGCTGAAGCCAACGCTACCGCCGTAGAAGGCGAAAACCTGTCCCGCATCCAGATCGCCAAGTCGGAAGCCGAGCGCCGGCAGGCGGAAGCGGAAGCCCTTCGCATTGCGACGGCCTCCGAAAAAGTACAAACGGCCAAAGCCCTGGAAGAAGCCTACAAAGCGGAACAAGCCGCCGAAATTGCCCGCGCCCTGCGCGAAAAAGCCAGCCGGGAAGCCGATGAGGTCGTTAAAGCCGAGATCGAAAAACGCAAACAGGAAATCGCCGCCGAAGCCCAGGCCGAACAGATCCGCCGCATTGCCAAAGGCGAGGCCGACGCCATCTTCCTCAAACAGGAAGCCGAGGCCCGGGGCCTTTATGAAGTCCTCAGCAAACAAGCTGAAGGCTTCCAGAAAGTGGTCAACTCCGCCGGAGGCAATACCCGGGAAGCCGTCTTGCTGATGATCGCCGACCAACTCCCCGATCTGGTGCGCATCCAGGTGGACGCCATCAAAAACATCAAGATTGACAAGGTTACGGTTTGGGAAGGCGGGAATAATTCCGGCGATGGCGAAGGGAACTCGACCTCCAAATTTATCTCGGGGCTCTACCGCTCCGTGCCCCCGCTCAACGACTTGCTGAACATGGCAGGCATGGAACTACCGGAATACCTGGCCAAAAAACAGGAGGAAAAACCCAAATCAGAAGAGAAAAAGGATAAACCGGACTAGGCCAGCGTTTTCAAAGCCTCCAGGTTTGCCGCTTCGTCGAAAATAGCCAATACGAGGATATGGAAACCGGGAATCACCCGGCTTTCTATATCCTCGCTTAATGTATAGACATAGGAAAACGGATACAAAACCGTTTTGGTTTCCTTGCGATTGCGGCTCAGATGGCCCTATGTAACTTTTCTCCCCTTTTTTCTTCAAAATGCCCTGGAGTTCCCTATTTTTCCCTCGCACAATGCCAAAAAACCAAATTGCATGAGATTCCTTTTTATCCTGTTTCTCGGCGCCACTTCCCTGGCTGCCCAATCGGCTCAGGAGGCCGAAATTGCCCGCTGGAAAGCCCAGGCTCAACAAGTGACGATCATCCGCGACCAATGGGGTATCCCTCATATTTACGGAAAAACCGACGCCGATGCCGTGTTTGGCGTCCTCTATGCCCAATGCGAGGACGACTTTTTCCGGGTGGAACACAACTACATTGAAGCGATCGGCCGGCTTGCGGAGATCGAAGGCGAATCGGCCTTGTACCACGATATCCGGGCCCGCTTGTTCCTCGATACCCTGGAGGCAGCCGCCATCTACCAATCCAGCCCCACATGGATGAAAAAACTCCTGGACGCCTTCGCCGACGGCGTCAACTACTATTTATACACCCACCCCGAAGTCAAGCCCAAACTCCTGACGCGCTTCCAACCCTGGATGCCGCTTGCGTTCAGTGAAGGTAGTATAGGAGGGAATATCTCCGCCGTGCCGCTCAACGGCATCCGCGCGTTTTATGGACAAAACCGGGCCGGTACGTCCTTCCTGGATGAAACCCCCAAATGGGAGGAAGAACCCACCGGCTCCAACGGCTTCGCCATCGCTCCGTCGAAAAGCGCCACCGGCAACGCGCTGTTGCTCATCAACCCGCATACGTCGTTCTATTTCCGCTCGGAAGTACACATGGTTAGCGAAGAAGGGCTCAATGCCTACGGGGCCGTCACCTGGGGGCAATTTTTCATTTACCAGGGGTTCAACGAGCATTGCGGCTGGATGCACACCTCCAGCAGCGCCGACGTGATGGACGAATACCTCGAAAGCGTGGAGCAAAAAGGAGAAAGCTATACCTACCGGTACGGAAACGAAACGCGCCCCATGCGCAGCCGCCGGGTGATGCAAACGTATAAAGACGGAAACGCCATCAGGCAAAAACCCGTGACGCTTTACTGGTCGCACCACGGTCCCATCATCGGGGAACGCAACGGCAAATGGCTGGCCATGAAAATGATGAACCAACCCCTGGAGGCGCTCTCCCAGTCGTACCTGCGCACCAAAGCTACCGGGTATAAGTCGTACAAAAAAACCATGGATATCCGCACCAACTCCTCCAACAATACCGTCTTTGCAGATAAACAGGGCAATATCGCCTACTGGCACGGCGACTTCATGCCCAGGCGCAACCCCGGCTTCGATTGGGAAAACCCGGTCGACGGCGCCAATCCGGAAACCGAATGGAAAGGGTTGCATAAGGTCAAGGAGATCGTACAAACCAGGAATCCGGCCTCCGGGTGGATACAAAACTGCAACTCCACGCCCTTTACGGTGGCGGGCAGTGCCAGCCCCCGGGCTTCCTCGTATCCCGCTTATATGGCTCCGGATGCCGAAAACTACAGGGGCGTGAATGCCGTTCAGGTGCTTTCCAGAACGAATTCGTATACCCTTGACAACCTGATCACGTCCGCCTACGACCCGCACCTCGCCGCTTTCGACAAGCTGATCCCCGCCCTGATTGCTGCGTTCGACGAACGCGCAGCACAACAGGACCCGCTTTGCGCCGCTTTAAAAGAGCCCATGGACCAGCTGCGCGCCTGGAACCGCAATTGGGACGTCGAATCCGTGCCCACTACCCTGGCTATTTACTGGGCGGAGAAGCTCATGGCCACTATCCGCTCTAAAATCCAGCCCGGAGAACCCACCACCCAATGGGCGTTGGTAGACTACATGATTGCCAGGAGCAGCCCCCAGGAAAAAGTGCAACGCCTTCAAGACGCCGTCGCAGAAATTACACGGGATTTCGGAACCTGGAAAACACCTTGGGGGGGCATTAACCGGTTCCAACGCCTTACAGGAAAGGTCCAGGAGGAGTACGACGATCAGAAAGCCAGTATCCCGGTCGGGTTCACCGCCTCTATGTGGGGCTCCCTCGCCGCTTTCGGCGCCCGCCCTGCCCCCAATACCAAAAAAAGATACGGGTACGTGGGTAACAGCTTCGTCGCGGTGGTGGAGTTTGGAGAAAAGGTTAGGGCCAGGTCTATCGTCACCGGCGGCGCCAGCAGCAATCCCGCCTCCCCGCACTTCAACGACCAGTCCGAAAGGTATGCCAAACACCAGTTTAAAGACGTGCTGTTCTACAAAGAAGACGTGATGCGGAATGCGGAACGGACGTACCATCCGGGAAAATAAAGTTGCGAGGTTGCGAGGTTGCGAGGTTGCGAAGTTTTAGTTTACTACATCGTTACTTCGCTACATCGCAACTTCGCAACTTCGCAACCTTCCACGCTCATCCCGATTTGGAAATGATCTTCAGCCGGTCTTCCTTCAGGAGCGTAATGCGGTTTTTTTCCAATTCGATCAGGCCGTCTTGTTTAAATTGGATGAGGCCCCGGGTGACGCCCTCTCTGGAAATGCCGAGGAATTCGCCAAGTTCCACCCGGTTCAGGGGGAGTTCAAAAGTGGGGCTTTGGTAAACCTTCCGGCCGAAGAAGAGCAGGGCGCCGGCAATCCGTCCATTGGTCTGTTTAGCCGTCAGGCTGATAAACCGCTTACACACATTGAGCTCGTCTTTGGAGATTTCGGCGATGATCTCAAAGGCAAATTTGCCATTGTTATGGATCAATTCCATGAACGTAGAATAATCGATCATGCACACCTCGGTTGGTTCGATAGCGGTAGCTGAATACAGGTTGGTCCGGTTGCCAAAAATGGTGGAGAGGCCAAAATAGCACGTCGGAAAGCAGATTTTAAGAATAGCCTCCCGCTCTTCCCCCACTTGCTGATGCAGTTTGATCAATCCCTTTTTGAGGTAAAAAACATGGGAGGTCAACAACCCTTCCTTAAACACTATTTCTCCCTTTTTAAACGACACATGCTGAATATTACCCGACAGCACGTCGAGTTCTTTGTCCGATAAGACAGCGACTGCGCAGGATTTCACCTGGCATAATTTGCAGGATGGCGTATCAGCAGTCATACGTTAAATCGTTCACCTGGCAATGTGACAAATATCAATGCCCGGGCAGTAAGATATCAAATTCAAATAATTGGTTATCAGATCATTAATACGCAACTTGCACATAGAATCAAATTTGAGTTCATACGGCGTTAATAAACGAAGGTTAAATTAAACAAAAATGAGAACGTTCCTGTGCCGAATTGGATTAATCTTACCCGCAGCCCTGTTCGCGTTATTCGTGCTGCTGATCCTCGTCGGCGCCATCTCTAATTCTCTCGGCGCCGGTCCGGTATTTTTCTGCTCCTTCTATTGCAAGGCAGGTGTCGTCTTATTTGCGCTGGCCGTAGCCGCGTCTATATATACCCAGGCGAAAGCCTGCTGCGGATGTAAGGATAAGGAGGAAGGCAAGGCGGTGGCGGATTAAGTTGCGAAGTTGCGAGGTTGCGAGGTTGCGAGGTTGCGAAGTTGCGAAGTTGCGAGGTATTACCTCGAAACTCCGCAACTCCGCAACCTCGTAACAAAACAAACGGGGATGCCATCCCGCATGGATGACATCCCCGTTTTTTTTAGATCAAACGATCCTGTAGAATTACTGGATCAGCCACATTTTGCCGAAGATATCGTCTTTCCCGGCGTATTGGCGCTGAAGGGCTTCGGCCAAATTAGCCGCGTTGGTGATGTTTTCACTAGCCGGATATTGGAAGCGGAGCGGAATTTTTCCGCCATTCCCCAGGCCTACCCCGGTGAGGAAGGCAGGGATTCCTGTGCGGCGGTAGTTGTAATAAGCCTCCAGATCAGAGCCTTGGGCCATAGCCAGGTATTTTTGCTTCAGGATCTGCTCCAGTCCCTGGGCGTTGTTGCCGGCGTATTTGACCTTGGATTGGTTGTAATAGACGTCTACGTCAACAGGAACCGTATAACTGTCGAAATTGCCAAGAGGGGCGCCTACTTTGGCAAAAAACACGTTGAGATTGCCTGTTGAAATGCCGTAGTAAGCCATGGACGCCACAATGCCTTTTTTGTACCACTCTTCTGCATTGCCTGTTGCCCAGCCGCGATTGATCCCTTCGGCGATGTTGAAACACATTTCCGGGTAACCGACCTGTACGATAGGCTCGCCTTCAAAGGTAGAATAGAACCGCTTGCGGCTGATCAGGGAGTATTCCCCTTTCTGAGCCTTGAATGCCATATCATCCAGGCTTTCACCGGAGCTCGCGCCAGCGAAAGCGGCAAAGGAAGTCGGGGCGGCGCCTGCCTTGACCAGGGCTTCTGCCGGTTCGGCAACGACGAAAAGCCGCGGATCCTGGAATTCTTTGAGCAAATCGATATACAACTTGGACGTGTTTTCCCTGAGCGCGTCAAAACCGAAGGAGCTTGGGTTTTTAGGATAATCAAGATCCGACCGGGCAGCAATAGCCACAAACTGCAGGTTGTCGGAAATACTGCTCATTAAAGGGTACTTAGAAGGGTTGCCGAGTATTTCAGCAAACTGCTGTTTCACCTTTACATCGGCATCGGCATCTTTTTTGCTCAGGCTGACAAGAACGCGAAAACGGTAAGCGTTCACCAGTTTTTGCCATTTCGACAAATCGCCGTTGTAAAACCAATCTCCATCCGCTTTTTGGCCGCCTTTGGCGATGAGGGAAGCGAAATCGGTGTTAGCTTCGTCCAGCCATTTCAGCGCCTGGATATAGATCTCTTTCTGTGTAGCGTACTTCGGGGTAGTGTTCTGCAGGCCGTTCAACGCTTCATTCAGCGGGAGATCGCCCACTTTTTGGGTCATATTCACAAAGTGGTAGGCCCGGAAAAATTTACCCAGGGCGCTATACGGGTTAACCGCTGGGGCGCCGCTCTTTAGCGCTTCCTCCTCCATTTTCTGAACGTTCTTCATTCGGGTATAATCCAGGGAAGTAGCGCCTGACCAATATTCATTGGTTCCGTAGTAGTTGTAGTTAATGCACCAGTATTGGTTCTGGCGCTGAGTTGGGTTCCAGGCGCCGGTGTAAAAGTTCAGAAGTACGCCATTGAGGATCAGAGCCGCCGGCGCATTGGTGGCGCGGTTGGGGTCGACGTCCAGATCGGTATAGTCGCAGGCGTTAAAGCCAAGAAGAGCGAATGCCAGGAAGGCAATCAGAAATTTATACCTTTTCATGAATAATGGTTTTTAATTTATCGGATGTTGTTCAGACCCCGGCCCGGCCGGGGTCTTAAGAAAATGGGGCAATTAAAATTTGAAGCTCAAGTTGATTCCGTATCGCTTGCTGGTAGGCGTTTCAAAGCTCGAACTCGTTTGCCTGCCCGTATACTGATCGAGATCCACGTCCTTCTTTTCAGCAAAATACAGCAGGTTGCGCCCAATAAGGGATACCGTCATCTCGCGGAAGAAAGCCCCCGGTTTCACCGGAACGGAATAGGTGATCACTACTTCGCGCAATTTGGCAAAGGAGCGGCTCATCAGGTTGTTTTCATCTTCCTGGTAGTAACGGCTGATCCAGTCCTGGAGGAAGGTTGCCGTCGTGTTGGGAGTGAATTGCAGCTCGCTCAGGTTGGTGATGTTTCCGTAGATATCGGATTTCAGCGCGCCGTTGTTGGCAATTTGTACGCCAGGACCCACCCAGGTGCGGTTGCCCTTGGTGTCCTCCAGGCGGGCAACGCCCATTGCGCCTTCTACCGTTTCGATGTGGCGGCCTCCGCGGAACGTCTGACGCTGGATATAGTTGGAGATTACCCCGCCCTGACGGCCGTCAAACTGGAAGGAAAAGGTGAAGTTTTTGAAAGAGAAGCTATTGATGAAACTCCACACAAAATCCGGGTCGAGATGTCCCAGGAACTTTCTGGCGTTGCCATTAACGGTTGACAAACGAATAGGGCGGCCGCTGGCGTCGTTGATGATCTGGCCGTCAGGGGTAAAGAAATACCCGTTACCCGCCCAGAGTTCGTCTACCCGGCGTCCGATCTGCTGGTTATAGTCATTAAGCTTGGTCAGTTCGTTACCGGAAGCATCCTCATAGAACGCCTCATAGGTTTCGCGGAACGTAGAGAAGTTGATCGCCGGCATCCAGCGCAGCTTGCTGGCAGACCCTTTAAACGGATCCGCTTTCAACACGATTTCCAATCCTTTCTTGCGCGTGGTGATCCCATTGACTTGCTGCCCTGTATAACCGGTCGTTTCCGATATGGGGCGGGCAAAAGTAAGAGGACCTTCTTTGATATTGAAGTAGGTGAACTCTACGTTAACCCGGTTCGTAAGAACGCCCAGGTCAAATCCCAGTTCGTACTCAGAGCGGGAGTTACGCTCGAGATCCGGGTTCCCCAGGGTATTGGTAAAATAAGCGGCCGGGTTGGTACCATAGCCCAACTGGGTGGTATACACGGTTGCGTTGCCATAGCTGGGGCCGTCGTAAGAAGAATAGTAAAGATCTCCGTACCCGAGCGGGTTGCTTCCGCCGAGTGGGGAGAATGCAGTACCTACCGTAGGAGAAGTCAGGGCGTCTTTCACATTCGCGTACGCGCCGCGCAACTTAAAGAAGGAAACCGGACCAAGAGGAAGGTATTCGGTCACGATGGTGTTGGCGCCAAAAGAGGGATAATAAAAGGTCTGATTCCCTTCGGGCAGCGTGGAGATCTTGTCCACCCGGCCGGTGTGCGACAGGTTAGCGTAGCGGCCAAGGGAAATATCGGCAGAATAATAACCGGAAAGCACGGTCATGTCGGAGTTGAAGCTAAAAACCCGGGCAGGGTTTAGCGAATTACTGAAGGCATATACGCCTGGGGTAATCAGGTAGTCCGTCGTCCCATAATTGCTGTTAAATCCGAACGTCCGAATATTTCCACCGGCAACAGCGCCAACGGCAATACCTCCAAAACGCTTGTCGTATTGAAGCAAAAGATCGGTGTTGTTCTCAAATAAGGAACGGCGGTCTTCCCGGTAGTCGCCTTTGCGCTCGTCCCGACCGTAGGAACCGGCCGAGTAAGGCATCTTTTCCGTACGCAGGAGGTCGTAGGATGTCACAGAGGTGCGGCCGGTAAGTTTCAGGGCGTCCGAAAATTCGTAGGCCAGGCTGGCGTATCCGTAAACGTCGTTTTTGTAGTGGCCGCGGAGCCATTCTTTGGCCATGAACCATGGGTTGTTGTAGCGCTGATATTCCGCGTAAATCTGCTGAATGCCTTCTTTCCCTTCCTGCCAAAGCACCTTCATATCGTCTACATCCCAATCGGCGCCGGCCCATGATACGACGTTATAGATAATCGAGTTGGGGCCGTAGTTGGCATCGGGGAAATTATCGGAAAACTGCCGGTTGTAGTTGATATTGGCTTCAAAACGCAGGCGGTCGGTAAAATCAAATCCCACTGTGGTATTGAAGTTGGTGATATTGAGGCTGGTGTTGGGGACAATTCCTTGCTGGAACGAATGGCCCAACGAGAAACGCATGTCGTAGCGTTCTCCTCTGCTGGATACCGCCACGCTGTTGTTGGTCAGCAAACCGGGCTGGAGGAAGCGGGTGAGGTTGTCTTTGCCGCGTGGGATAAACGGCGTGGGAATGCGCTTTCCCGTAACGGGATCGACCGGGCTGTCGTACTGCGGGAGCAACCGGCCATCGAGCGGCGGACCCCAGATATCGTAGTCGTTGTCGTTTTTTCCGCCTCCCTTACCGTCGACGAATTCATAGATGCCATGGTCGCCGGGGCCGTATAAATCCTGTACTTTTGGGATAGCGTTGAATCCGGATTCCAGCATGGTCGAGGAGTTAAACTCCACCGAAAACCCAAGGTCTTTTCCGGTTCCGCGCTTGGTGGTGATCAGGATGGCGCCGTTACGGCCGCGGAAGCCATAGAGTGCAGCGGCCGTAGCCCCCTTCAAAATGGTGAACGTTTCAATGTCGTCCGGGTTAATGTTCCAGGTATCGGAGTTGATGGGCACGCCATCTACAACGTAGAGCAAGTCGGAAGCGCCGCGGAGAAGGACGTTCGGACGGCGGAGAAGTTCAGGGGAAGAACCGATGGTCAGACCGGCGATTTTCCCAACCAAGCCGTTAACGTTGTTTGGTTCGCGGGCTTTGATCAGTTGCTCGCCATCAACGCTCTGAATGGCGGTGGTTACGCGTACTTTTTCCTTGGTGATACCCAAAGCTGTAACGGTTACTTCGGTAAGACCAAGAGCGGCTTCGGTGAGTTGGATGTCGATGGTGGAAAGACCGGCAACTTCCACCTCTTTGGTGTCGTACCCCACATAGGTTATTACCAAAACGGTTTCGTTTTCGGCCAGTTTCATTGAAAACGTTCCGTCGATATCCGTTACGGTACCGTTGGAAGACCCTTTTACCAGGATGTTGGCGCCGATAATGGGCTGGCTGTTGGCCGCGTCCATCACCTTGCCGGTAAGCGTGCGCTGGGCGAACGCCGGCATGGAGAGCAAAACTCCAAATGTCAAAAAGCAGACCTTAAGCAAAGCCCATTGGCTTTGCACATTCAGCTGAAATTTCATAATTTAGTGATTGATTAATTAATTACTTCCTGCCGTGTCTAAGGGGCTTCCCTGGGCACGGCTTTTTTTGATCAATTGTCAACGCAAAATTGGGGAAAACCCTGTACCGGGTTGCCTGAAAGGACTTAAAATAATCATTAAGGATTGGTTAATAAAACATTGAAAACAAGGCAAAGGCATTAACAAAGAATTCATCTTTGTTTTACATAGCCCTTCTGGAGTGCAAATGTTTATTTTTAGGAAACTCCCGATGAATTATCCGGTCATGGAAGAGGGTTGAAACACCCTCTATTGTCTCATTAATCCCCGAAGGAAATGCCCAAAGACCGGGCCACGCGCAAAAGGTAATGATCGGGGGTAAGGATTTTATTTCCCTTGACGGCTTCGGATATAGGAACCTGATTCAATTTGTCCCCCTGGTAAGAGACCATGGTTCCAAAAACGCCGTCCCGGACGAGTTCATAGGCTTTCACTCCCATGGCAGAGGCCAGGATGCGGTCGAACGCGATAGGTATACCTCCTCTTTGGATATGCCCAAGAACGGTGGTCCGGATCTGGGCGGGGCATCCTTTCTCCTCCAGGAGCATTTGCAGATAGTTGGCAACGCCTCCCAGCTTGACGTGCTGGTCGCCCACCTCGAGGGCTTTTTTCCCAACGACCGCTCCGCCAACGGGTTTCGCACCCTCGGCGATCACAACATTCGCAAACCCTTTCCCTTTGTGGTATCGTTTATTGATCGTTTGAAGCACTTTATCCACATGAAAGGGAATTTCCGGAATAAGGCAGATCTCAGCGCCCCCGGCAATAGCGGTATGCAGGGCAATCCAGCCCGCATCCCTTCCCATTACTTCCATCAGCATAACCCTGTGGTGGCTTTCGGCGGTGGTCACTAGTTTGTCGAGGCTTTCTGTAGCGATCTGCACCGCAGTGCTAAAACCGAAGGTCAGATCGGTGGCCATGATGTCGTTGTCGATGGTTTTAGGCACGCCGACTACGTTAAGCCCTTTTTCGATCAGCGCCTGGGAAATCCGCTGGCTCCCGTCGCCGCCGATATTGACCAAGGCCTCAAACCCCAGGCTTTTGATCCGCGCTACCAGCTCACCGGTGCGGTCGACGGTTTGCCAGGAGCCGTCCGCCTGCCGAATGGGATAGGCCCTGGGGTCGTTGATATTGGTGGTCTTGAGAATAGTGCCGCCTTTGACGTGAATGCCGGCGATGCGCCGGGGGGTAAGCTTGACCAATTCCGGCGGATCGCTGAACACCCCGTTAAACGCCTCAATGGTGCCCCAGGCTTCCCAGATACCTTCGGAGCGGGCCGCTTTTGCAATTGCTCTGATGACGGCATTCAGGCCGGGGCAGTCGCCGCCACCGGTGGCGATCAACAATTTTTTCATGGCGAATAGAGATAAAATTATACAAAATATAACAACGCCCACTGCCACAAGGCCAACGCAAAAAACAACGCGCTCAAGAAATAATTCATGGTTTTGTCCCGGAGCAGAGCGCTTTGGGTTGCCCAACGGGCAAGATAGGCATAAAGGGCCAAAACGGAAAAAGCGCCTACCAATGCTCCCGACGCCACGCCCCAGCCCGAGTAAGGTCTAAGCAGCAACAAGCCGTGAGAGTCCAGAAATGCGCTGGCCGTAAAATAAAAAGGAATATTCAACGCATTGACGCCCGAAGCGGCGCAACCGGAAAGAAACGGAGTGCCAGGGTACGGCTTTCGCCCTTCGCGCTTTTTGGGCCGCAGCGCCTCCTTTAGAAAGACGGCGCTCAAAGCGAGAAAGATCAAAACCGCCAGTTTTTTCAAATTGGTCAGCACTTCCCCATGTGTGCTCAGGTAGTTGGCAAAACCGACGGCAATTTTCGCCTGAATGAAAATTACCGCTGCCCCGCCTAGTGCGCTGGCCAGCCCGGCCTTCACTCCGTAACGCATAGTGACGTTAGCCGTGGTCATATTTCCCAGGCCCGGGATGGCCATCCCGGCAAAAGCAAGCAGCCAACCCCAGAAAAAATTGTTTGCCCATACCATGAGTCGAAAGTTAGCGCATTATTTGCAAAAAGGCGAAGCCTCCTCCTCGAGACTCCGCCTTTTTTCTACCAACTGCCGTCCATTCGGCACGGACAGCTACTGATTCTTAGAAGAAGAACTGTTCTTTCACGATTTTCCCGTCCTGAACCTCATACACGCATACTTCTTCCATATTCATCCGGTTTCCGTCTTTCATGGTTAAATCCATACCCATCGTAACGGAAAAGAAGTTGTTCGCCACTAAAGGATCGGAGACAAACCCTCCGTGTACGGTATCGATAGCGGCGCCAAATTGCTCGTATTTTTCCAGTAAAGCGGAAAGGCCGCTGGTTTCAGGCGCCTGGGAGTGCGCGGGTTCAATGGCAACCGCGTTTTCTGAAAATAATTCCTGGTAGGCCTGGGTGTGCTGGCCCTGGCGGCATAATTCAACCAGCCGGTTTGCAATGTCTTGGGTGGTCATTAATTGTTTTTTAAGGGTGATCAAAAACACCCTTCAAAGTAGCCCAAATTTTGCTGCACGGACATTAATTCTTCATTAACTCTATATAAAGCAGGAGAACAGACCCCCTTTTACCTAAGGATTTCCTCCCAAATCCCTATCTTTATACCAAATTTAGCCTACCGATCATGAACGGCCTGTTTTTTTGGAACCGCCTTTGCTTTTTCCTGTTTATTGGGCTGGCCTTTTCCGGGACCCTCTCCGGTCAGGGCAACGGTAAGCCGTATACCGTGGAGACCGTCCCAAATCCCAAGCGCGGCGGCACGGGATACGTCAGCGATCCGGGCGGCTACCTGCGCCTTGAGGAGATTGCCAGACTCAACGAATTGATTGCCGATCTGGAGGACTCCTCGACTGCCCAGGTGGCCGTAGTGGTACTCCCCTCTATTGGCGAGGAAAATCCCAAAGAATTTGCTACCGCTTTATTCAACCATTGGGGCATAGGCCAGAAAGAAACGGACAACGGACTGCTCGTGCTGGTCGTTATGGACCAGCGGCGAACGGAGTTTGAAACCGGATACGGACTTGAAGGCGTACTACCCGACGCTTTGTGCTACCGCATTGGCATGCAGGAACTGGTCCCATATTTTCAGCAAAACCAATATGGACAGGGGCTGATTGCCGCTGTGCAGCGCTTCAAATCGGTTTTGGAGAACCCCGAAAGCACAGAAGAAATTTACGCGGATCCAGGGCAGACTAAATCCGGCGCCCGGAATTTGTGGGCCTTCCTCTGGATTTACCTGCTCCTCAACCTGATCTTTCACGTTTGGGCCCTGACGTATATCTTTAACGTACTGAATGGAAAAGGCGAGTTGTACGACAAATACCACGCCCTGCGCAAAGCCCGCAATTACGCGTTGCTGGTCTTCTTTCCCGTCCCGTTCATCCTGGTTTTCGTTTGGGTAACCCGGAAATTGCGCCAATTGCGCTATCAACCCAGGTTCAGCAAAAAGACCGGCGCTCTCATGCGCCTTCTGCCCGAATCGGAAGAAGACGAATATTTGGAAAAAGGCCAGGTGACGGAAGAGGAGATCGGCTCGGCCGATTACGATGTATGGGCAACGGAAAGCGGCGACGACTTGCTCATCCTCCGGTACGCCAAACCGTTCACCCGCTATTCCCGCTGCCCAAACTGCAAATACGTCACCTACTACCAGTCGGAAACGACCACCATACGCAGCGCTACCTATTCACACTCCGGTCTGAAAGAATTGACCTATCGCTGCAAGAACTGCCACTACGTCCACACCAAGTCTGTGGTGATTCCAAAGCTCACTGCCAGTTCGTCCAGCTCCGGGGGCTTTCGGAGCGGAGGCGGCTCCAGCCGCGGGAGCAGCTCCTGGGGCGGCGGCCGGTCGGGAGGCGGCGGAGCTGGGGTGAGTTGGTGAGCAAACCGTTGGGGCGTTGAGGTGTTTAGGCGTCCAAGCAAGCGCGAGGCTCCTGCCTTGCACTCCCTCTAGTTCGAGGCTCCGCCTCGGACTCACTCTAAACAGAGGCTCCGCCTCGGACTCATTCTAAACAGAGGCTCCGCCTCGGACTCATTCTAAACAGAGGCTCCGCCTCGGACTCACTCTAAACAGAGGCTCCGCCTCGGACTCACTCTAAACAGAGGCTCCGCCTCAAGCCCTGGCCGGCGTCTGCATCGTTGACTTTTTTGCTCCTCTTCCCTTCAGCGAATTTCCTTTCGGTAGATCCGGAACCGTTTATGCAGGCGGGCGCCGAGGCGGGCGTATTCGGCCAGCATACGTTCGTTGGTTTCGAGAACGAGGTGGGTTTCGAACGTTCGGATACCGGCTGAGCGGGCGCTTTGGATCAGTTTCCACCCCATAAGTACGTCCAGGCCGCGGCCACGGTAGTCGGGATGAATGGCGCCCAGCATGAGGTCCAACTGAGTAGATTTTCGGGAGGCGGCGATAAGATGGACAACTCCAAAGGGGAGTAGTTTTCCTTTGGCTTTCTGAATGCCTTTGGTCAGGTTAGGGATACCTACGATAAAGGCTGCAGCCTTCCCCTCTGCAGTCACAACCAGTTTGACGAAGCGTGGATTGAGCAAAGGAAGGTACCGCGCCGCCAACTCGCGAATCTCACGGTCGTCCAGGGGTTGGAATCCATATAGATCGTTGTAGGTAGCGTTCACCAGATGAAACACCGTTTCAATATAGGGTTTAAGCGCCCGGGTGGAATTAAATTCCAGCACCTGGAAGGCAGGGTTGCGCTGCACCCTCTCGTAAATCCGGGGGAAGGATTCCGGAATATCCTTTTCCAGATCGATCAAAAAATCCAGACAATCCAGTTTTTTTTCAAACCCTGCCCGTTCCACATATCCGGGAAGGTATGCCTGATTGGTTGCTGTTACCAGAATTGGAAGGGCATCAAAGCCTTCGATCATCAGCCCTTCCGGGTCTTTATCGGAAAAACCGAAAGGCCCCACCATTTCGGTCATTCCTTTGGAGCGGCCCCATGCTTCGACAGCGGAAAGGAGCGCCTGAACGGCCTCTTCATCAGGGAAGCACTCCAAATGAGCAAAGCGCACGGTGGCCTCCCCCGAACGCGCATTGTAAGGGTGATGAATGATACCCATTATACGGCCTACAGAGGTTTTTCCCCTCTTTGCCAGAAGCAATAGCGTGTCGCAATAGGAAAAAGCCTTATTCTTTCGAGGGTTGAAATACGTCCATTCGTCGAGGTATAAAGGGGGCATCCAATTGGGCCTATGGGCGTGGACCCGGGCAGGCAGGTAGATAAATTCCTTTAAAGCGGCCCGGTTGACAACCGGAACCAGGGTAAGGTCGGGCATAGGTGTGGTTATTGAATCTGCTTTTAAGTAGGCGCCGCGGCTGGCGCCTGTCCAGCGCGGCAATGGGTTTTGCATGCAAGAAGGAAAGATAAAGGAATTCGGTTTATTTTTTTAACAAATATTATATTAAAAAAATAGCAACCAACAGATAAAAAAGGACCTTTTGAAAGCTGAACGAATGGAGCATTTCCCAATTATTTTCTGCTCAAAATTTTTACCTTTTTTCATCTCTTTTTTCCCTCAATTCATCCTGTAAATATTTCTTTTTGTCGAGAAACAAAAAAAACTCCGGAAACTCAAAACCTTTTTCAAGTTTCCGAAGTTTTTTGCCCATACCTTTGCCTGCAAGATGAGTACACCAACCGCAATTTTAGAGAAGGCCGAACACTTATTCATGCGCTATGGGGTGAAGAGCGTCAGCATGGACGATGTTGCCCGCGAAATGGGAATTTCCAAAAAAACCTTATACCAGTATTTTTCCACCAAAGAGGAGCTGATCATAGAAACGCTTCAATACAACCAAAAGTGCGAATTAACTGCGATCGGCGCCATTCGGGCCAAAGCAAGCAACGCCCTGGAGGAAATGGTGGAAATCGCCCGGATGATCATCCGGCAGCTCCAGCAAATGTCTCCCAGTTTGATCTTTGATCTGAAAAAATACCATCCCGAAGCCTGGAAAGTGATGGAAGCCATGGAGCGCACCCATATCTACGGCATCCTCCGGGAAAACCTGGAAAACGGAATCAAGCAGGGATTGTACCGCAGTGAATTTAACCCGGACATCCTCGCGCGAATCTATCTGGCGAGCATAAACGTCGTGATCGACGACCAACTATTCCCTCCGGAATCCTACCCTACCGACCAGGTATTCCGGGAATATATTCACCATTATCTTAGAGGAATCGTTTCTCCCACGGGCGCCCAATTCCTTGAAAAATACATGCGAATCTAACGTTACCTAAATCAAACCCGAATTCACATGCGTTATTATGAAGTTATTCCCAAACTCCTGGCGATGAGCCCTGCGCTTCTACTCGCCTGCGGCCTTGCTGCGCAGCAACCGCTCTCGGTCAAAGAAAGCGTTCAGTATGCCCTTCAAAACAGTCCGCAAATCCTGAAGAGCAAACTCGAAACCCGCCAGTCGGAAGAAAAAGTCAAGGAGTACAAAAGCACCGGGTTGCCGCAGGTCGACTTCAGCGCCAACCTCACCTACAACCTCAAGCTCCCGACCCAGCTCATTCCCAACTTTTTTGAAGGCAAACCCGACGAACTCATCCCCGTTCAGTTCGGCACCGACATGAGTACTCTGGTTGGGGTGGAACTCAATCAACTAGCCTACAGCCAAAGCTACTGGACCGGACTTAAAGCTATTCAGGAACTCAAGGAGTTTAACAGCATTCTGGAATCCAAAACCCAGGAAGAACTGGTCTATAACGTCGTTCGGACATATTACCAGGCCAAAATCCTGTCCCAGCAGAAGGACCTCCTGCTCGTAAACCTCGACCAGGTACTCGGCCTCCTAAAAGTAACCGAACTGCAATACCAGAATGGCTTCGCGAAAAAGGTGGACGTGGACCAACTCCGGGTAAACAAGGTCAGCCTCGAAACCCAGCTCCAAAACCTCGAGCTGCAATATGAACAAGCTGTACAGGCGCTTAAATTCGCCATGGCGATGCCATTGGACCAGGAAGTCGCGCTCACCGATACGTTAGTAGCCAACGGCGCCGCCCTGGCCTCCCCGGCACAGGGGTTGAACGAGAATTTCCAGAACAAGCTCGACCTGATCCTCATCGACAAACAGATCAACCTCAACAACCTAAATACCGACGTGTACAAAGCCGGATATTACCCATCCCTACGCATCTTTGCCGGATACAACTACCAGGGCCAGGGCAACAGATTCAAGGAATTTGGCAACGGCGACAACTGGTTCAATTTCTCCCAGGTTGGGCTGAATATCAAGGTACCCCTGTTTGATGGATTCCTGAAGCGCAGCCAAATCCAGCAGTCCGAAATCGAAGTGCTCCAGCTAACCGAAGACCGCCGTCAGACACTGCAGTCGCTGCAGTTCCAGTACGGTAATGCCCGTCGGCAACTGCTGACTACCTGGAACAACCTCAACTCCATCAGAGAAAATCAGCGGGTAGCCGAAGATGTCTACGCCGTTTCGCAGAAACGCTTTAAAGAAGGCGTCGCTTCCGTTACCGAACTGCTCAGCGCCGAACGTTCCATGCGGGAAGTCCAGACAACGTATCTGGCTACCCTCCTGCAATACAACCTGGCCTGGATCGACATGGAATACGCCAACGGCCGAATCCTGCAGCTGTTTTAGACGTTAGACGTTAGACATTAGACGTTAGACATTAGACGTTAGACGTTAGACATTAGAGGAGATAGCGAAATATGTTAACGTTTAATGCATTGATTATCAAAATGTTTTTTAGAAAAATAATCCAAGACTTTATGGGCATTCCCCGTCCACCGTCCACCGTCCACCGTCCACCGTCCACCGTCTAACCTCTAACGTCCACCGTCTAACCTCTAACGTCCAACGTCTAACGTCTAACGTCTAACGTCCAACGTCTAACCTCTAACGTCCAACGTCTAACGTCTAACGTCTAACGTCCAACGTCTAACGTCTAATCCGTTTCTATTCATTTCATAAGAAATCACCATGAAAAAATTCCTTAGAATCCTCCTCACCCTGATCGTAGCCGGCGCCCTTATCGCTGCCGTGGTCTGGAAACTGAACGAAAACAAGCAAGTCATTAACGAACGCGCACAAATCGCCCAGAAGCGCAACGACGTCATCCCGGTACGGGTAATCGAACTCAGCAAGCAACTGCTGAACACCGACTTTACCGCTAACGGTACTTTCCAGCCTTATAAACGCCTTGCGGTCATCTCCGAAGTCCAGGGTAAGATTACCCAGTTGAACTACAAGAATGGCGATCAGGTACAGGAGGGCGCCGTTATCCTTACAGTAGATAACGAAGCCCTGCAAATCCAACTGGATATCGCGAAAGTCAATTTGACTAAAGCGGAAAAGGACCTCGTCCGGTTGAAGAACCTGCTCGGCGAAGGCGGCATCACCCAACAGCAGGTCGATGACGCCCAAAATGCGATCGAAAACCTCAAATCCCAAATCCGCAGTCTGGACAAGCAAATGCGTACCACCCTGGTCAAGGCGCCGATCTCCGGAACGGTTACCGGCAAAGAGGTCGAAAAAGGCGCTTTCCTTGCGCCCGCGATGAAGATCCTGGACATCGTCAACGTCAATAGGCTTAAAATGGCCGTGTACCTGACGGAGGAGGAGGTCTTCCTGGTGAAAAAAGGACAAAAAGTAGACTTGGTTGCCGATTTATACCCGGAAAACAGGCTCTCGGGGGTTATCGCGTTCATCGACGTCCAGGCCGATAACTCCAAGCGGTTCCTGGTGGAAGTAGAACTTAACAACCCCGCCGGTAGCCCTCTGAAAGCGGGCATGAACGGGGTCGCTTTCTTTTCCACGGGCAAACAGATCCAAATCCTGGCCCTCCCCCGCGAATGCGTGGTTGGCAGCGTGCGGGACGCCCGCGTGTTTCTCGCCAACTCCGGCAAGGCCGATCTGCGCCCGGTAAAACTCGGGCGGATCTTCGGCGACTATGCCGAAGTGCTTGAAGGGTTGAGCGAAGGCGACCGCGTCGTGATTTCCGGGCAGATCAACCTGCAAAACGGTACCAAGATCAGCGTTCAGGAAGGAGAAACCGCAGGAAATTAACCCTAAACTCATTGACCTATGTCTATTACCGAAATTGCTATAAAACGCCCTTCTCTTATCATCGTATTTTTTACGGTACTAACGGTATTGGGCCTGATTTCTTACTCGAGGTTAAGCTACGAGCTTATCCCTAAATTCGACGCCCCGCTGGTGTTCATCTCGACCGTTTACCCAGGCGCGTCGCCGGGGGAGGTGGAGAACAATGTGTCCAAAAAGGTAGAAGACGCGATTTCTTCCCTGGAGAACATCACCAGCATCCGGTCTACTTCTTTTGAAGGGGTTTCTACCGTGATCGTCGAGTTTAAGCAAGGAACGGATATCAACATCTCATTGCAGGATGCCCAGCGCAAACTCAGCGCCGCCGAATCGACCCTACCCGAAGATGCCGAACCGCCGGTGCTTTCGAAATTCAGCTCGGGCGAGTTCCCTATCATGAATGTAGGGGCTACGGGCGACCTGCCTCCAACCGAGTTGTACGACCTGCTCAACCAACGGGTGAAACCGGCCTTGTCCCGGGTGGACGGCGTGGGCCAAATTTCCCTCGTCGGCGGTCAGGAACGGGAGATCAAGGTGCTGATCAACCGGGAGCGGCTGGAAAGTCATGGGCTTTCCCTACTTCAACTGGTACAGGCGGTCCAGCAGGCCAACCTGGAATTCCCAACCGGTAAAATTAAAAGCGAGAATTCCCAGATCCTGGTGCGCTTGTCGGGCAAACTCATCAATCTGGACGATCTCCGCCAACTGGTCATTGCCAATAGCCCGCTGACCGGCTCCCCTGTCCGGCTGATCGACGTTGCCGAAATCCGCGACGAGCCTAAAGAAGCCGCCGACATCAACCGACTGAACGGCAAAGCCTCTATCGGTATTATTGTCCAAAAGCAGACCGACGCCAACGCCGTTGCCGTCTCCGAAGGTATACAAGCCGAAATGGCGAACCTGGAAGCCCAGTATAAAGACGAGAACCTGAAATTCAGAATTGCCACCAATACCACGGACTTTACCCTGGATGCAGTCGACGCCGTGGTGCACGACATCGGGCTTGCCGTCATCCTGGTAGCGCTGGTGATGCTGGTGTTCCTTCATAGCCTGCGCAACTCCATTATCGTCATGGTGGCTATTCCCGCTTCGCTGGTAGCCACCTTTATCGGGATGTACATCTTCGGGTTTACACTCAACCTGATGACGCTGCTGGCCATGTCCCTCGTAATCGGTATTTTGGTCGACGACAGCATCGTGGTGCTGGAAAATATCTACCGGCACCTGGAAATGGGCAAGGGAAGACGTCAGGCGGCGCTCGACGGGCGAAATGAGATCGGATTCACGGCGCTGTCTATCACGCTGGTCGACGTAGTTGTATTCGTACCTTTGGCCCTATCTGGAGGGATCGTTGGCAATATCATGGGACAGTTTGCCTGGGTGGTAGTATTCTCCACACTGATGAGCTTGCTTGTGTCGTTTACCGTTACCCCCATGCTGGCTTCCCGGTTTTCTAAATTGAGCAACCTCAGTAGCCGAAATTGGGTGGGAGGTTTTTTCATCTGGTTTGAAAAGTCGCTGGATCATATTACGGAATTATACGCCCGCATCCTCCGGTGGGCATTGAACCGCAAAGCGCTGATCCTCATCGTCACCGGCGCGCTGTTCTTTTCTTCCTTTGGCCTGGTCGCCGGCGGTTTCATCGGCACGGCGTTCTTCGGACAGAGTGATCAGGGCGAGTTCATCATGAAACTTGAGCTGCCTAAAGACGCCACCCTTAAAGAAACCAACATCGCCGCCCAGAAAGCAGAACAACTTCTGATGGAAAAAAAGGAAGTCATTAACGTGTTCTCCTCCATCGGGCGTTCCACGGGTTTGTTGAGCCAGAGCACCCCTTATCTGGCGGAGATCAACGTTAAAATGGTGCCTAAAGAAGAACGGGCCGACCGCGCCGACGTCTACGCCCAGCGCATGCGCGACGAATTGGAACGGAACCTTCCCGGCGTGAAGGTCAGCACCAGTCAGGTGAGTTTCTTCGGCGGCGCCGACGAAGCCCCGATTCAGATCATTCTCAGCAGCACCGAACTGGAAGATGCCATGGCCTACGCAAAAGTGATCGAAGCAGAGGTGAAAAAAATCCCCGGAACGGTTGCCGTAGAGCTTTCAGTCGAAGAAGGTAACCCGGAATTAAAAGTCGATATCGACCGCGACCGGATGGCCGAACTTGGTCTCAACCTGCAAATCGTCGGCGCCACCATGCAAACGGCCTTCAGCGGGAATACCAACGCCAAATACCGCGACGGCGCCTACGAATACGACATCAACATCCTGCTCGACGATTTCGACCGCAGCAAACTGGAAGATGTCGCCAACCTCGGCTTTACCAACCTCCGCGGAGAAACCATCCGCCTGGAGCAGTTCGCAACTATCACCCAGACCACTGGTCCTTCGATGCTGGAGCGGAAAGACCGCGTGTCGTCCGTTACCGTCCGTTCCCAGGCGATCGGACGGCCTACGGGTACGATCGGCGAAGAGATCAAAGCGGCCGTGGCCCAAAACCCACCGCCCAAAGGCGTGACGCTGGCGTACGACGGCGAACTCAAGTTTCAGGCCGAAGGCTTCGGCGCTCTGGGCATTGCGTTCGGGGCCGCTATCCTGTTCGTCTACCTGATCATGGTCGCCCTGTACGACAACTGGGTCTATCCCTTCGTCGTGCTGTTCTCCATTCCGGTAGCTATCGTCGGCGCCCTGTTTGCTATGGCGCTGGCCATGCAGATCCTGGATATTTTCTCTATCGTGGGGATTATCATGCTCGTCGGCCTCGTTGGCAAAAACGCCATCTTGCTCGTCGATTTTGCCAACCAACTCAAGGAAGAAGGCCGCAGCACCTTCGAGGCATTGGTTGAAGCGGGCCAAATCCGGCTACGGCCTATCCTCATGACCACCATCGCAATGGTATTCGGGATGCTGCCTATCGCGCTCGCCACCGGCGCCGGGGCCGAATGGAAAAACGGCCTTGCCTGGGCGCTGGTCGGCGGCCTCACCAGCTCCATGCTGCTAACCCTTATCGTGGTGCCCGTGGTCTACTACCTCGTCGATCTGGCCGGTTATTACCTGGCAAAATGGGGCAGCCGGGCGGATACGTATCCTCCCCTCCGGGCTTCCCAGAACGGATTGCCGGACCACGAGAAGGCCCTGACCGAGTCAAAAACGATGTAAATCATAACGTGCTTTATGCCATAGCCCTGCTTCCGGTGAGGAAAGCGGGGCTATTTTTTTTTCCACTCCACCCATACAACAACCTGGATCTAATTGCTGTTACTATATCCGTTGTATATACATTTTTTTCACTAACCTGAATTTGTTCCAATGAAAAACCTTTTTCTTTTACTCCTGGCAGCATGGACCATCAGCAGCGCGAATGCCCAAACCTGGACGCTCGACAAAACCCACACCGACATCCGCTTTACTGTCACGCACATGAC
>WBZV01000212.1_pt1 | contig 39677 bp, 27 predicted proteins | sample 5204221 | NCBI WGS metagenome assembly WBZV01 (sample SAMN12344360, study PRJNA552823) | activated sludge metagenome | biome: Activated sludge suspended growth; feature: Nitrification reactor; material: Wastewater; isolation source: activated sludge from nitrification reactor of wastewater...
GGTCCTCGGTGGCGAAGAGCAGGTAGAAGTTGCGGCGCTCGGTCATCAGGCCCTTGTCCAGGTAGTCGTCCATCACGGCGTTGACCGAGGCCTTGCCCATCTGCACCGCCACGGGCGGCTTGGTCGCGATCTCGCGGGCCAGGGCCTGGGCCTCTTCCAGGTAGATCTCCACCGGGACCACCCGGTTGACCAGGCCCATCGCCATCGCCTCGTCGGCCGTGTACTGGCGGCCGGTCAGCACCAGCTCCATGGCCCGGGCCTTGCCAACGGCCTGGGTCAGGCGCTGCGTGCCGCCGGCGCCGGGAATGATGCCGATGTTGATCTCGGGCTGCCCGAAGCGGGCGGTCTCGGAGGCCACGATCATGTCGCACATCAAGGCCGTCTCGTTGCCGCCGCCGAGGCACCAGCCGCTGACGGCTGCGATGAGCGGCTTCTTGATGCGCCGGATCTTGTCCCAGACGGCGAACTGGTCGCGCTCGATCTGCTCCACCACCGTGGTCTCGGCCATGCGCCCGATGTCGGCGCCGGCGGCGAAGGCCTTCTCGCTGCCGGTCAGGACCATGGCCAGCACCTCGGGATCCTTGTCCAGGGTCTGCAAGGCGTCCACCAGTTCGGCGATCAGGTCGGGGCTGAGGGCGTTGAGCACCTGGGGGCGGTTCAGGCGGACGGTGGCGATGGGCGGGTCGCGCTCCACCAGGATGAAGTCGTAGCTCAAGGGGATTGCCTCCTCTTGCGTGGGGAAGTGGGGCGGCAGTGGGTTCGGGGAGCTGGCGGGACACCGCCGCTTGCGCCGCCGGCCGTCGCCCGGCAAGATTGCCCGGCCGGCGCGCTGATCGGATCGCGCCGGCGCCCGATCCGAAGGAGTCGAGCGTGCAGCGATCACGATGGACCCGGATTATCGGCGGGGGCAGGCGATGGGGTCAAGCCGGGCCGCCGCGGCCGGCCCTGGATGGGCCGGTGGATGGCCTGCCGACCAGGGCTGCCCGTGCCGCGGCCGTCCCCCTGGTGCTCGGCCTGCTGGCCGGGGCCTGCGGGCGGGCGGAGCCGACCCCGGAGCCGGGCCGGTCTCAGGCGCCCACGCCTGCGGCGGGGATGGAGGCCGGGGCGCCCACGGTGGATGCGGTGGCCCCCGCGAGCGCCGTGGACGCCGCAAACACCGTGACCGGCAGCCTTCCCCTGCCCCCCACCGGAGCCGGCGCGGACGGCACCGCGACCAGCCTCGCGGCTGCCGAGGCCGCTGTGACCGTGGCGGTCGCCACCTTGACGGCGGCGGCCCTCCCCGGCGACGGCAGCAGCAACGGCGGGGCGGCGGCGCCTGCCGGCACGCCCGCCCAGGCCCAGGCGGGGGCCGGGGCGCCGGTAGGATCGCGGCAAGCGGCGCCATCGGCCGGCGAGGCCGCGGCACCGGCCATGGCCGGGCTGACGGAGATCCGGCACGTCTACCAGAAGTGGAACAACTGCGCGCCCTCGGCGGCGGTGATGCTCCTCTCGGCCTTCGGTATCGACCGCGACCAGCTCGTCGCCGCCGCAACCCTGAAGCCCGACGGCAAGGACACCAACGTGTCGCCCCATGAACTGGCCGCATACCTGCGGGCCGACGGCCTCGAGGCGCGCGTGATCTTCGGCGCCGATCCTGACCTGCTCAGGCGACTCCTGGACCTGGGCCTGCCGGTGATCGCCGAGCAGTGGATCTCGGTCGACGGGCGGGGCGAGATGGGTCATTACCGGGTCATCAGCGGCTACGAGGGCGGCGACTTCCTGCACCAGGACTCCTATTACGGCCCCAACCGCCGGCTGGCTGAGGCGGCCTTCGATGCCGAGTGGCGCCCCTTCGGCCGGGCGATGGTCCTGGCCTATCCACCCGGACAGGGGGCCCAGGTCGCGCGGGCCCTCGGCCCTCTGGCCGACCAGGGCGCGATGCTGCGCGCCTCCCTTGCCCGCCAGGAGGCGGAAGCCCAGGGCATGGGTGATGCCTGGTCCCATCTCGCCCTGGCCGAGGCGCGCGCACGCACCGGCGATTGGGCAGGGGCGGCCGAGGCCGGCGACGAAGCGATGCGCCAGGGGCTTCCCTTCAGGGCGCTCTGGTACCAGTTCGGCTACTACGAGGCCCTTCATGCCCTGGGCCGCCACGCCGACCTGCTCGCGCGCAGCGAGGCGACGCTCGCCCCGATGAAGGGCGAGCAGCTCGAGGAGAGCCACTATTGGCGGGGGATGGCCCTCCGAGGCCTGGGGCGGGAGGAGGAGGCGCGGGCGGCCTTCGCGGCGGCTCTCCGCTACCACCCGGGTTGGGCGCCGGCCGAAAGGGCGTTGGCCGCGGAGGGGGGGTAGGGTCATCAGTCTGCTGCCAGGCGCAGGGCCTGTTCATCGGAGCCGTCGAGGATTCGATAGACCCTGCGCTCATGGCTGAAGTCCTTGAGGGGCCCCGTGCGGTAGGCCTCGAACTGCAGGCGAGGAAAGATGCTGCGGTCCACGGCCATGAGGGCGGCCTCGGTGACCAGAATGGCCCTGGGCGGAGCTGATGACACCAGTCGGGAACCGTAGCAGACCTCCTCGCCGAAGCAGTCGCCGTCGCGCAGGTAGACGCGCCCGGCGTGCACCACGAGGCGGATGCGATCGCCCAAGGGGCAGCTGGGGGTCTCGCGGTCCAGGCGGTGCAGCAGGGCCAAACCGTTGATGGCGCAGTGCAGGGCCTCGGCGACGCTGGGGAAGGTGGCCATGATGGCGTCGCCCGCCGTCTTGAACACCCTGCCCTTGCACTGCTTCGCGAGTTGGTTCAGGGCGTAGTCATGGGCCGCCAGGGCATGCGCCATGGCCGGCGCGTCCAGCTGCCAGAGGGAGGTGCTCCCGACAAGGTCCGTGAACAGGAGGGCGGTCCAGCTCTCTTCGCTGGGATGGGCCTGGGCGGCCACCCTGAAGGGCGGCTGCCGCGTGATGTCGTCAGGGTTGTCCCTGCGTGGATGTGCATCATGGGGTGACAACGCGTCGGCTCTCGGTTTCATGGTCGTGCTTCCTTCTGGGGCGCTGCGGTCGATGCCTGCGAACCTGTGACTTGCGCTCGTGCGCTGGTCTTCGGGCCGCTCGCTTCAACCTTACCCACATCGACGTCGGCGCGGATCGGCTTTTCTCCCAGCGTCCCATCACGTTTCCCCCAACTATCCCCCATCCCTTGTCAGCGGTGCTTGCTGGCTGTGCTATGCTGGGCTGAGGGTCCCATCGAAGCCGCATCCTCAGACAAGGTGCTCACGGGGATGTCAGTCTCAACGATCGACGAGACCACCATGTTCAAGGTGCTGCGCGCCTTGCGCTATCGCAGGCAGCAGGCCTTGCTGGACGATGGTGGAGCGCACCCTTGGCTGGATCTGCAGGTGGTGACCGACCGGCTCAAGGCCTCCGGGGCCGCGGAGGAAAGTAGCCTTTCCGAACGGATCGAGGCGTTGCAGTCCCTGTTGGCGGCTCTTCTGCAGCGAGCGATCGCCGACGCCTGGTCAAGCGAACTGCCTGAGGACTGGCGCAGGCAGTGGAGGCTGCTCGACGCCGAGGGGTCGGAGAGGAAGGAAGCCCTGGTGGTCATGCAGGCGCGCTTCTTCTCCGACGACCTGCCTTCCATGGGCACGATATGCAAAGCCCTGGGGATCTCGGGCAGCACGGGAGAGCGACGCCAGGCTTTGGGCGTTCAGATCCTCACAGGACGACTCCGCGCTCGCGAAGCGGCCGCACGGCTGGCCACCACGGCCGCCGCTTCGGCGACGGAGTCGGATGCGAGCGCCGCGCCGGCGGCGGCTGCGACAAGCCGGCGGCCGCAGGCAACGCCAGGGCTTCGGGTGCACCTGGAGCGTTGCCTGGCCGAATGGCAGGCGAGCGGTCTTGACTCCGCGGGGGCCGCGGTCGCCCTGAAGGTGCTGGTCAACCGCGAGACCGATGCCCTGCCCAGCCAGGACGGCCGTGCGCAGGAACCCTTCTCGGGCGATCTCCAGGCGCTGCTGGACGCCGATTCGTCGCCGGCCTTCGTGCTGCTGGGCCCGCCCGGGTCCGGCAAGACAACCCTCCTGCGGGTGCTCGAACGGTCCTTCGCAGCGTCCCGGCTGGCCGACGTCTCCGCGGGCGCGATCCCCTTCTTCGTCTCGTTGGCCCAGTACGGTTCGGGCTCCGATCCGCTGGCTTGGCTCGAGGCGACATGGCGGCGCCGTGCTCCCGACCTGCCGCCCTTGATCGACCTCCTGGCAGGGCGTCGGCTCCTGCTGCTGGCCGACGGTCTCAACGAGATGCCGCACCGTGACGATGATGGCTTCCGATCCCTCTTGCGCGGCTGGAAGCAGTTGCTGCGATCGGATTTCGCGGAACGTGGCGGGAATCGGGTGATCTTCACGTGCCGCTCGCTGGACTACTCGGCCAGCCTGTCGACAGCGGAGCTCCCGGTGCCGCAGGTCCTGGTCGAGCCTCTGGACGATGGTGCCGTGCGGGACTTCCTCAAGCAGCACGGGATTGCAGACGCCGTCGACGATGCACTCGCCCCAGAGCTCAAGGCGGTGCTGCGGCGACCGCTGATGCTGCGTCTCCTCGCGGGACAGGCCGCGGAAGCGGGGGCCCTGCCCCGCGGCCGGGTCGGGCTCATCAGCGGCTTCATCCGGCAGGTGCTCCGCCGCGAGCTGGAGCGCGACCATCCCCTGCTGGTGACCGGACCCTGGTTCAGCGCCCGTGATCTGAAGCGCGTGGCCTTGGTCCGCTCCTGGGCCCGACCGCATGACCTGCCGGACGAGGGTCGGTGGGTCTCGTCGCTGCAGCGTCTGGCCTGGACCCTGCAGGGACGACAAGCATCGGCGGACGGCTCCCAGGTCCATGCCCCGCGGGAGGAGCTGAAGCGCCTCCTTGCAGATGTGCCCCTGGATGAGCTGTTGGCTTTGGGCGGCAGCCTGGGTCTGTTGACCGAAGACCTGGAGCGCGACGAGGTGGCGTTCGCACACCAGCTCTTCCAGGAGTACTTTGCGGCACGAACCTTGGCCGCCGAGCCGGCGCCCCACCTGGTCCTTCAGCCTTGGAAGGTGGAGGAGGTGCATCCCAGCCTCGCGCACTGCCTGGCTGACCTGAGCCCGGCCGAGCCCCTGCCGCCTCTGGCCGGCACCGGCTGGGAAGAGATCACCCTGATGGCCGCGCCGATGAGTGACGCCCCCGAGGGCTTCGTGGCTTCGCTCATCGAGGTCAACCTGCCCCTGGCGGGCCGGGCCCTTCTGCAGCCGGAAATGCCGCCCTGCCCCGAGTTGCGACTGCGCCTGCAGCGAGAGCTGGCTGAGCGGGCCTGCGACCGTGGCGCCGATCTCCGCGCACGCCTGGCAGCGGGGGAGGTGCTGGGACGCCTGGGCGATCCCCGGTTCGCCCGTGGAGAGTCCGACGTTGGGGCCCACCTGCTGCCGCCGTGGGTGCGGGTGCCGGGGGGGGAGTACACTCTACCAGGACTTCAGGGATACCCGGAGCCAACGCGTGTTAGCATTGGAACGATACACATGGGTCAGTTCCCGGTTACCAATGCTGAGTACCTGTGCTTCATGCAAGCTGAGGGATATCGAGAAGAGCGATGGTGGCCGGAAGGTGTCGCGCGCAAGTGGTTTGAAGGTCACGGAACCAACTCGGTAACGCGACGCCAGACGATGGACTGGTGTCAGAAGTTCAGGAATGAGCCCGACCTATTCCGTCACTTCATAGCGCAAGGTCTGCTGAGCGACGTGCTCATTGAGCATTGGCAACGACTACTGGCCATGGACCTGGCTGAACTTGAAGTCCACCTGGAACGCACTCATCCAGACGCGAAGCCGTTGGCCCCTCGGTATTGGCGAGGTTCAGGTCAAGAACCGCCCAACCACCCGGTGGCAGGGATATGCTGGTTTGAAGCAGATGCCTACTGTCGGTGGTTGGCAGCTGCAACCGGCCTTCAGATCCGTTTGCCGAGCCAAGAAGAGCGCTGGGTGGCAGGACTGCCAGCGGACGAGTTCAAGCGTGACACACCGGAGGGCAACACGTTGGAAGCCCACCTGCGCAACACTTGTCCAACCGGTGTCTTCTCGTGGTCCGGCAAGTGGGGAGACCTCTTTGACTTCATGGGTAATGTCGGGGAATGGGGGATGGATACTGAGTCGGCGGGGTCATGCGAAGTGTTCAAGGAAAGCATGATCGACAAGCCGGCGACAAGACCCCGACTTTCAGGAGGTTGGCCGGACCCAGTCGGCTCTGAGTACCAGGTCCACAGACTTCAGGCCGACCTGCGCGTTAGGGATACAGGCTTCAGAATCGTCTGGGCCGAATCATGAGTAGCCATAAGCACCACTAATGCCCGAACATGAAGACGGTCCGCTACTGGTAGTCTGGCATATGGGAGCCTCTGGGGGCTGGACCTACGCCGGTTGGAATAGAGGTGGAGGCCGAGCCAGGGGTACGGTTGGACGTCATTGCCCCCGTGACCACCTCGCGGATCGCTCGGACGGGTGAGCCAGCAAGGTCCGCTTGTGGCTTGACTAACGGGAGAAAAAGGCGGGGATAGGTCGTAAAGGTCGCAATCGGTACTCCAATGTAAAGGGTGCTGACGTCTCGCATGACTGGCCGGAGTCCACTCCGATCAAACCAGCGCCACGAGATCGCTACAACGAAGCCCTCGACCTGTGCAACACCGCTCCGACTAATGACCCCCCAATCAACCAGAGTTTGGTAGCTCAGACATACTAGAGCGGCCTGACGTGGATCTCCTTCCCCACTAGGTACCTCTAGCTGACCAATGTAGATGCGGTTTGACTCACTGACTAGGGGGCTCTCGCGCACCAGTTCTTCGAGGGGCGGTACTTGGGGCGCGGGATAGATGGAGATCTCGGGCTTGGCCCATTCCCTGGCGCCCCCTTGCAACACGGACTTGTCAACGGTGATTCCAAGACCAAGCGTGCAGTCCGCGTCGTCTTCAGCGTTCGTCCTGAGTATTCTCGCTCGGGCCTGGGGATCAATTGGCCTCGGCACCTGGGCTGTAAAGCGTGCAATTGGTACTGCGGAGTCCTTTGCTTCGTTGTGCTTGGGGTCACCAGGATGCGTTGAGCGACGCGACCAGTGCGCAGAGGTCACCCGTTGCATCTCAGTGGGGCTGGGTGTGCTTGTTGGAGTGGGGGTGTTTGTTGGCGTGGGCGTTGCTACTACAACTTGGACCACGGCATTTGAAGAGGTTTGGATCAGACCTTGCTTGGGTACGACGAGACAGCTTTGTGCGTTGCCATTCGCGTCCCGGTACTTGAACGAGCCTTCCACAGAATGCCAGGCCAGTGGAGGACTCGCTACGGTCGGCACTGGGTTCTTGTTGAGCGTGTAGCCAAAGTGCCATGGGGTGGAGGTGCCGGTCGGTATCACCATGGCGGTGGGGGGCGGGGCTGCAAGCGGTTTCCAAGTAAGTGTGAGGTTACTAGCTGAGGGCAGCGCGATGCTGCCAACCATTGAAGGTGAGTTGGTGTCACTGAATGGCTCGCAGGAACCCGTGACTAGTGGTGATCCACAGAATTGGCGAAAGACCTTGCTCACGCTTGCGTTGATACTTGAACTCATGTTGTTCTCAAGAGTGAGCTCGAAAGAATCTAGAAAGACTGAGTCGCCTTGCGCTACACAGGGTAGGGTGGTGTCGATGTTGACGGGGGTGAGGGCGCCAGCGTTCACGGCCTCTTCAGCAAGGTAAAGAAGGGTGAGGGAAAGGAGGACGGTTAGCAGGGAGCGCAGCGGTGCCGACGGAACGGCGTGTCCATATAGGGCTCGGATGAGGAGTTTCACAGCAGCCTCCGATTGACTGTTCCTGAACCGAAGTGATTGGTCACTTGATAGCTGAACGACGGCACTTGAAGACGACAATGTCAGCAGGTTCGCCCTGCTAATGCACAGTGTGTGAACGACCGCATGACGATCAAGCTGGCGTCACATCGCTCACCTCCCCACCATCCGCGGATCCAGCAGGTCCCGCACGGCATCCCCCACCAGGTTCCACGACAGGCTGAACAGCATGATCGCCGCGCCGGGGTAGGCGACGATGTACCAGTCCTTGGCCAGAGAGGGCACCCGGTCGCGGGCCGACGAGATCATCTGCCCCCAGTCGGCGTAGCCGTCGGGCACGCCCAGGCCGAAGAAGGAGAGAGCGGCAAACGAGAGGACGATGGTGCCAATCTCCAGGCTGGCCATCACCAGCACGGGGTAGATGGCGTTGGGCAGGAGGTGGCGCAAGATCACCTGCCGGTCCGAGGCCCCCAGGCTCTTGGCGGCCCAGACGAACTCGCGCTGCTTGATCGACAGGATGTCGGAGCGGATCAAGCGGGCATAGCCCGTCCAGCCGAAGATGATGAGTGCGATCATGGCCGGCAGGATGCCGGTGAACTGGTTGGGAATGATCGAGCGCATCGGGTTGCCGAAGAGCCGGCCATCGAGCAGGGTATCGGGAAGGATGTTGTGGAGCTGGACCTGCTGCAGGACGGTGGCGAAGGTGATGGCTGCCAAGGTGAACGGCACCGCTTGGAAGATCTCGACCACCCGCATGATCGCCTCATCCACCCAGCCGCCGTAGTAGGCTGAGATGGAACCCACCGTCAGGCCGATGGCCAGGGAACACAGCGTGATGAGCAGGCCGACGCGAAAGGCGGTGCGGGTGCCCCAGATGACGCCGTAGTAGATGTCGTACTGGGTGGCTGTCGTGCCCCAGCGCCAGCGCTCCGTCGCGCTGGGCGGCTTGGGTTCGGTTCCATAGCCAAAGCGGGGCACCTTGTAGGGGTCGCCATGGGTGCCGCAAACGTTTTGGTACTTGGCCTCGGGCGGACAGGGGGCGAGGGTGGGGGCCATTGTCGCTACTATCGCGAACGCCGTAAGGACGACGATTCCGAAGAGCGACGCCGGGTTGCGGACGAGGCCCAGGAGGATACGGCGGGGGCTACGTGGATTCTCCTGAGCCGCTGCCAGCGCGTGTCGCCGCTCGGTCTCCGCCTGGATCTGACTCGCCAGACGTCGCCGGGCTTCAGCGAGGCTCAGGTGCTCCTGCGGCTGTTCGGTCATGGCGCTGTCCTGCACGGGGCCGTGGTCTCGATCGTCCATCATGGGGCCTCAGTTGAAGCGGACACGGGGATCCAGCCAGGCGTACATCAGATCGATGAGCAGGTTGCCCACCACCAGCACCGAGCCGGTGAACAAGAGAAAGCCCAAGACCGTCACCACGTCCAGGTTCGCAGCGGCCTCCACGAAGCGCTTGCCGATACCTGGCCAGTGAAAGACCGTCTCAGTGATCGGAGCCCCGCCCAGGAGGCCGATGAGCTGGGCGCCGCTGACCGTGGTCACCGGCAGCATCGCATTGGGGCGGGCATGCTTGCGGATGACCACCGATTCGTCGAGCCCCTTTGCCCGCGCGGTATTGACATAATCCTGACGCAGTACCTCCAGCATGCTCGACCGCGTGATGCGCATGAGGATGGCCCAGCTGATGTAGGAAAGGGCCATGACCGGCATCACGATGTGGCGCAGGGCATCCCAGAACACATCCAGGCGACCGTTGAGTAGGCTGTCGACGGTGTACATCCCGGTTGGGCTGAACCAGGTGGAGCCGTCCACCACCCGCTGAAGCTCGGGTGTGAGGCGTCCGCCGGTGGGGAGCCAACCCAGGTAGACGGCGAAGAACATGAGCAGCAGCAGGCCCGCCATGAAGGCCGGAAGGCTGGTGCCGACGATGCTGAAGACCCGCAGGACATGGTCGATCGGTCGGTTGTGCCTCAGGGCCGCGAGCACCCCGAGGTTGATGCCGATGAAGACGATGGGCACGATGGCCCAGAGCGCCAACTCCGCGGTGGCCGGCAGGTGGTCGAGGATGACCTTGGCCACGGCTTCCTTGCCGGTCTGTGAAAAGCCCAGGTCGCCTCTGAGCAGCTTGCCCATCCAACGTCCGTACTGCACGTAGATGGGATCGTCCAAGCCATAGGTGGCGATGAGCCGCTCCAGGTCTCCGGGCTTCTTGGGAATGTCGGGTGCATACAGCGAGACCCGCACGCCGACCGGCAACAGGCTGACCATCCCGAAGATCAGGATGCTGAGCCCCAGGAGGGTAAAGGGGAGGATCATGAGGCGCCGGACGATGTAGGTGGTCATGGGTCCCGATCCGGGGTTCAAGCTCGGTGCGGCCGGTGGCGGAGGCGTCGAGGCTTCCCGGCGGCGAGGAGGCAGGCGGGACAGCGCCATGGCGGCGCGCCCACCTGCCTCCAGCGAGGCTACTGCTTGGTCAGGCTGTAGTACCAGAGACCGGGCTGGAGCGGGTTGTTGTACCAGCCGCTGACGGCCTTGGAGATGTAGAAGCGACCCGTGGCCTGCGCCAGCCAGATGGCGATGGCATCGTCGTTTGCCAACTGCTGCAGTTCGGCATAGAGGGCATCGCGCTTGGTCTCATCCTTCTCGGCGAGGGCGGCGACGATCTTCTCCTTGTAGGTGGCCTGCATCGCCTCCGAGAACTTCTGGGCCCGCGCGTAGGCGCCGGCTTCCGGGTCCATGAAGGGGCTGACCCAGTTGGAGGCGTCGTGGTAGTCCTCAAGCCATCCGGCGATGGTGATCGGCAAGTTGCCGGCCCGGCGCTGCTCCAGGAAGTTGGGCCACTCCAACTCCTGCACCTCTACCTGGTACTTGGCGTTCACCTGCGCCAGGTTGTCGGCCAGGATCTGTGCTGCCGTCTTGCGTGCGTCGTTGCCCTTGTTGTAGGCGATGGCCATCTTGAAGCCCAGCTCTGGCAGCTTGCCTTCCCAGGCCTGCGCCAACTCCGACTCGCAGACTGCCGGATCGAAGGAAGCCACCGGCGAGTCGGCCCGGTATCCCTGCAATCCCTGGATGATCGGCCCCCGGCTGCGGACACCCTCTCCCTTGAGACCCTCGGCGATGTAGGTGTCCCAGTCGAAGCAGGCCGTGAAGCCCTTGCGGACGTTGAGGTCCGAGAAGAAGTTCGGGGGGATACCCTCGCCGTCCAGCTTGCCACTCTTGAGGAAGCTGCTGTCCGGCGTGACGTCGAAGATGAAGGTCGCCGCGTCGGACGAGGCGGTGGGATAGCCGAGGAAGAGCTTGAGCATGCCGGCGGGGTTCTTCTCCTCGGCCGGCGCGCTTTCGTCACCGCCCTGGTAGACGGTGGCCACCATGCCTTCCACCTGGTCGATGTTGGCCCGCGGGACCGTCACCGTGTCGGCCTCACCGGCCTCCAGCTTGGCATAACGGGTACCCCACTCCTCGACGAACTGCATGGTCACGTGGGTGATCGCGGCCGGCCCGGACGGGCCGCCCTCCCAGATCGGCTCCTGGCGCCAGTAGTTCGGGTTGGCCTCCAAGGTGATCTGCTCGCCCTTCTTCCATTCGCCCAGCATGTACGGGCCAGTGCCGTTGGCCTTGTCGAAGATGGCGGTGTTCTGCTTTTCCGGGTTGTGCTTGGCCGCCCAGGTATCGCAGCTGCCGTCCCAGTCGCCGTTCTCGGCCATCCACTCCTTGTCCAGCGCGCCGCCCCAGGGCTGGGACAGCAACTGCAGGAACCACGGCGTGGCGCTCTTGAGCGTGAGGGTCACGGTCCGCGCGGCATCGTCCGCCTGGACCGCGCTCTGCACCGCCTCGCAGACCTGCGCCTGGACCTCGGGCGAAACGTCCTTGAGCGTCGGGGCGGGGTCCGCGCCGGCGTCCAGCCCCGCCAGGTCCAGGGCCATCGACTCGATGGTGCTGACGCCCAAGAGCGGCTCCATGAAGAGCCACTGCGGGCCTTCGGCGCGGTCCTGCAACAGCCCTCGCTGCAAGGTGTAGGCGACATCGCCCGCGGTCAGATCCCCGCCGGCATGGAACTTGACGCCCTCGCGAACCGTGAACGTGTAGGTCAAGCCATCATCCGACACGGTCCACGACTCGGCCAGGTTGGGGACGAAGGCATTGGCGGCCTGCTTGTCGAAATAGACCAGGGTGTCGTAGATGTTGCTCTCGATCGCCGACCCAGTGGTCTCGTAGGTCCAGGCCGGGTCGAGGGTCTCGGGCTCTCCGGCCGTCACCTGGATGAAGGAGTCCTGCGGCACCTTGGACTGCGGTGCGGCCTCCGGGGCGGTCTCCTGGCCCACATCCTCCGCCGGCGTGTCAGCACCCTCCTCGGCCGCCGGGCCGCGGCAGCCGATCATCGGCAGGGCCAGGCAGGCAGCCAGGCCCAGGGGAATCCATCGTCCTCTTCGCATCGTTCGCTCCTTACCGTGAGAGTGGCGCCGCGCAGCGTGGGCTGGCCCAGCGGGGCGGGCCGAGATTCGGCGGGGCCGGCGAACCCGGCGAGACGACCAAAGTACTCTGCAGTCGCGCCCGGGGTTCGACGGTCCTTCGATGGCGGCGATCATAACACAGGGCAAGGGGCAGGGCCAGGACCTCTCTCCGGGTCAGGGGCCTTTGACCGCGCCGGGCCAAGGGTCGACAATGAGACCCATGAGAGAGCAGGCTGGCCGGCCCAGGATACCAGGGGCCGGCCGATGGCGTGGAAGCCCCGCATGAGCAAGGCCCGGGCTTCCTCAGACAGGTGGGCCTCCAGGGTGCCCGCCCTGTCCGCGCTCGCCTTGGCGGCCTGGTTGACGGCTGTCCATGCGGGCCGGACCCCGGCCTGGGAAGCGCCCGACGAGCCCTGGCACCTTGTCTACGCCGAGCGGCTGGCCGCAGGAGTCGTCCCGTCGGCCGAGGAGACCTACGAGGCCCACCACCCTCCCGGCGCCTACCTGTGGCTGGCGGCGGCCCAGCGCGCCCTCGGCTGGCCAAGGCTCGCCCGCCCGCCCTACGAGCCGCGCTTTCCGCTGGCCCCCAACGCATACCACCACGAACCTGCCCACGCAGCGGCAGAGGCGCGCCTGCGCCCGCTGAGGATGCTCGGTGCCCTGCTGGCCCTGCCGGGCTTTGCGTTGCTGCACGCCGCCGCGAAGCGGGCCGGAGCCGGGCGTCGCGGGGCTGCCTGGGCCGTCCTGGCCGCCTGCCTGCCGCCAGTCGTCCCGGCGACCCTGGCCACGGTGAACAACGATGGCGCCGCCTTCCTGGCCGGGTCCGCCCTCACCTACGGGGTGCTGCGGCTGTGGCGGCCGAAGCCGCAGGCCGATGGTCGGCGTCGCTGCGTCGACGTCGCCGCCCTGGCGGCGGCCTTCTGCCTGATGGCGCTCAGCAAGCTCAACGTGTGGCCCTTGCTCGTCCTGCCCGTCGCCTGGGTCCTCGTCGGCCGGCCCCTGCGTCCGGGTCCCTGGCCTGCGCTGGGGCGCCGCGCGGCGATGGTCGCGGCTGCTGCCCTCGGCGCGGCGGGCCTGTTGGCCTTGTTGGCCGGCCTTCCCCTGATGGCCGGCCTGGCGCGACTGCCGACCCAGATCCTGTCGCGGGGCGGAGGCGCGGGGCTGCGGCTGGGCGCCTGGGCGGACGATGTCCGGCGGATCATCGATAGCAGCCTGGGCTACTACGGTTGGCAGAACCTCCTGGCTCCGCCAGAACTGCGCGCTGCGGCCCTTCTCTCCATACTGGGCCTGAGCGCCATGGCCCTGGTCCTTGTCGGTCGCGCCCTCCGCTCGGCGTGGGGCCCAGCGGCGGCGGCCGCGCCAGTGGCAGGTCCCATCGCCGGGCCTGGCCTGCTGCTGACCCTGGCCATCGGAGCGGTGTTCGCGGCAGTCCTCGCCAATGGCGCGGCGGACCCTGCTGCGCTCCAGGGCCGTCTCCTCCTGCCAGCTCTACCGGCCTGGTCCCTCCTGGCGTCCTCGGGGATCGAGGCCGTCCTGGAGAGTAGGCACCACCGCTGGCTGCTGCCCTGGCTGCTCCTGCCGCCCTTCGTGGTGCAGGCTGTGGCCCTTGCTTGGCTCCTTCCCCAGGCGCGCGGCGAGCCTGGACGGCCCGCGGCGATCCTGCTGCGGCAGACCACCCAGGTGGGGCTGCGCCCTGACGTGGGCGTGACGGATGGGCAGCAGCGGGTGGAGGTCTTCGTCGCGCAGCGGCCGCTGCATCTGGCCCGCTTCGAGCTGCCGGTGCTGGCCAGCGCGGGATCGGGGAGCTTGCGGCTTTCCCTGTCCGTCGAAACGGCGGACGGTCGACGCCGGGAGGTCGGCGTGGCGAGGGCCGAGCTGGGACGGATCGGGCGCGCATCGGTCGAAGGCCGGCCGCGCCTCGGGCCCCTGGCCGACACCGATTGGCTGGCCCTCTCTCTGGCGCCGGCCCTCGCGCTCGGACCGGGAGATCGCTTGCGAGCGCAGGTCGAGGTCGTCGCCGCCAGGTCGCAGGACGCGGAAGAGGCGGCCGCCTGGCTCTGGGCGACGGATCGGGCGGCAGCACCGGCGTCGGCCCTTCGCCCGGAATCGGCGTCCGGCCCCGGCGATCCTGATCGGTCGGCCGCGTGGATCGCCTACAGCGGGCCGGACCGGCCCTGACCGAGCGGCCTGCCGGATGAGAGAAAAGGGCGCCCCAGCCGTGCGGCTGGGGCGCCCTTCATCGTCTCGTGATGACGCACTGAGCAGGTCAGACTGCGGCGCCGCCCTCGTCGGTCGTCGTCTCGTCGGGCGAAGCCTCATCGGCCATGGCCGTGGCCTCACCGGCGGCTTCGTCGTCGGCGGCGGACGCCTCAGCAGCTGCAGGCTCCGCCTGCTCCGCGACCGCTGCGTTCCCGGTCGCCTCGCCCTGCGCCGCGTCCGACCCGGCTGCCTCCGAGGCCTCCGCCACCTGTGCAAGCGCGGCGGTGGTCGCCTGCTCCTCGGCCATGTCCGAGTCGCCTGCGTCGGCCGGCTCGGCCTGGCTGTCGTCGACGGTGCGCAGGTGCTTGGGCACGCGCCGGATCGACAGCCCCACACGGCGGCGCTCCGGGTCGATGGCGATGACTTCCACCGTCACCCGCTGACCGACGCGTACTGCCTCGCGCGGGTGCTCGACGTGGTCGTCGCTCAGTTCGGAGATATGGATGAGGCCCTCCAGCCCGTCGTCCAAGCGGGCGAAGGCGCCGAACTTGGCGAGGTTGGCGATGCGGGCTTCCGCCAACTCCCCGACATAATGGTCCCGTTCGACCGTCTGCCAGGGATCGGGCTGAAGTCGCTTGAGGCTGAGGCCGATGCGGCTGCGATCGCGGTCGATCGAGAGCACGTAGACCTGGATGGTCTGGCCCACCCGCAGCAGGTCCTTGGGCGAGCGACCGCGCTCGTGGGTGAGTTCGGAGATGTGGATCAGGCCGTCGGCGCCGCCGAGATCCACGAAGGCCCCGAAATCGGTGACCGAGGACACGGTCCCGCTGCGGGTCTCGCCCTCCTGCAGGGCATCGAGCAGCCGACCCTTCTTGGCCGAACGCCATTCGCGGAGGGCCTGCCGCTCGCTGACGATCAGCCGTCGCTTGCGCTGGTTGACCTCGATCACCTTGACGGGGATCACCTGCCCCATGCGGCCGCTTCCGTCGCCTTCATCGGCGCCCTGGGCCACGTGGCTGCGCGGGATGAAGCCCTGCAGGTTGCCGAGCTGAACCAGAATGCCGCCCTTGTTCGTGCCGACGATGGGCAGCTCGAGGATCTCGCCGCTCTCCTCCAAGGCCTTGGCCTGGTCCCAATCGCCGACCGTCAATGCCTGGTAGAGCGAGACCACGATCTCACCTTCGGGGCGCAGGATGACGCCCTTGACGGTGTCGCCCACCTTCAGGCCTTCGACCAGCTCCGGAGGCAAGCGCATGAGGTCCGTGGAGGGAACCACGGCTTCCTGCTTGGCGCCGATGTCGAGGGTCAACTGGTTCTTGTCCTTGCGGACGATGGTCCCCTCGACGACATCTCCCCGCTGGAAGTTGCCCGGCATGAAGGCGCTCTCCTCCAGCAAGAGCTCCATCATCGACATCCCCTCGTCCGCCATGTCGGCGGACGAGGCCGTCGATGGCTCCCGGCCACCATCGGCGGCGCCCATCATGTCCTCGGTCGGCAAATCGTTGGCCTGATCCACTTAGTCCTCGTCGTCGCTTGGGGTGAGTGCGCCGTCGTCCTCAACGTCTTCGACATCGTCCACGTCGTCGCTGTCGTCTCCGAAGAGCCCTGCGTCGTCCTCATCGGATTCCACCTCTTCGTCCACCACCGGACCTTCCTCCTCGCCGAGATCCAGTTCGTCGTCGCCCAGGTCGTCGCCCAGGTCGTCGCCTTCCAGATCCGCGGCCAGATCGTCGCCCAGGTCGTGGTCCACGTCCTCGTCCAGCTCTTCCTCGTCCAGATCGTCGACGTCCGTGTCGTCGTCGATGCCGTCCAGGTCGTCGCCGGTGGCCTGGACGCTGCTGGTCGCCCGCGGCAGGGGTGCCTCGGCGTCATCCAGGAGCAGCAGGCGATCCAGGTCCAACTCGTCCTCGAGCAACTCGGCCAGCACCTCTTCCGAGAGGTCCAGGTCCAGGTCGCTGCCGTCCCCGACGCCGACGAGATCCTCGTCCGCATCCGTCCGGACCCGGAAGCCGGTGCCGGCAGGGATGAGCTTACCCAAAATCACGTTTTCTTTCAAGCCCACCAAGCGATCCGTCTTGCCTTCGATCGCCGCCTTGGCCAGGATGTTGATCGTGTGCTGGAAGCTGGCGGCCGACAGCAGCGAGTCCGTATCCAGCGAGGCCTTCGTGATTCCCAGGAGCATGGGCTGGTAGGTGGCCTGGCGTCCGCCCTGCTCTTCGATCACGGCGTTGACGTCGTCGATGGCGGCCTGGTCGATCAGGTCGCCGGGCAGCAGCTTGCTGTCGCCCGGCCGCAGGATGCGGACCTTGGCCAGCATCTGCCGGACGATGATCTCGATGTGCTTGTCGTGGATGTTGACGCCCTGGGTCCGGTAGACCTTCTGGATCTCGTCGAGCAGGTAGGTCTGGGTAGCCTCGACGCCGAGGATCTGGAGGATGCGGTACGGGTTCTGCGAGCCCTCGGTGAGCTGTTGGCCCGCCTGCACGTGGTCGCCTTCGGACACCCGCAGGCGCGCGCCGGCCGGGACGACATAAGACTCTTCACGCCGCTCGTCGCGACGGACGGCGACGGCGCCTTCCTCGATGTCGACGACGCCGCCCTTTTCAGCCGCGATCGGGCCTGCCGGCCCTTCGGCGAGGATGGCGCCTGCGTCGACCATGGTCCCGGGAGCCACGAGGGCCTGGGCGCCTTCGAGCGGATAGCGGTCGGTGACCACCAGGTTGGCGCTGACGGTCAGCGACAGCACCTCGCCGTCCCGGTGCAGTCCGACCACGCCGTCGAGGTCGGACAAGATGGCCTCGCCCTTGGGGTTCCGGGCCTCGAAGAGCTCCTGGACGCGGGGCAGACCGTGGGTGATGTCACCGCCGCCGCCCATGGCCACGCCGCCGGTGTGGAAGGTTCGCAGGGTGAGCTGGGTACCCGGCTCGCCGATCGACTGGGCGGCGATGATGCCCACCGCCTCGCCGATGCTGACCAGGCCGCCGCGGGCCAGGTCCTGGCCGTAGCATTGCTGGCAGATCCCGTAGCGGAGCTGGCAGAGTTGGGGTGAGCGGACCGCGGCCTCCGTCACGCCAGCCACCACCGCGGCCAGGCCATGGTCCTGGTCGATCAGGTGGCCGGCTTCGACGATGACCTCGCCCGTCCGCGGGTCGGCGATGGAGTGGGCGGCGACGCGACCGACCATGCGGTCGGCAAGGGTCTCGTCGAAGATCTTGGCATCGCGGGGGCGCAGCAGGATGTAGCGCTCGGTGCCGCAATCATGGCTGTTGATGATCGCGTCCTGGGCCACGTCCACCAGGCGCCGGGTCAGGTATCCGGCATCGGCGGTGCGCAAGGCGGTATCTGCCAGGCCCTTGCGAGCGCCGTGGGTGGAGATGAAGTACTCGAGGGTGGTCAGGCCCTCGCGGAAGTTCGAGCGGATGGGAAGGTCGATGATCCGCCCCGAAGGGTCGGCCATCAGACCGCGCATGCCCGCCAGCTGGCGGATCGGGGTGAACCCGCCCTTGGTCGCCCCGCTCGAGGCCATGATGCGGATGGAGCCGAAGGCCGGCATCTCCTCCTTCACGGCAGCCGTCAGCTCGTCGGTCACCCGCGTCCAGACCTCGATCGTCCGAGCGTAGCGCTCGTCGTCGGTGATCAGGCCGCGCCGGAACTGGCGGTTCAACTCGTTGACCGTGTCGTCGGCGCCCGCCACGATATCGTCCTTGCGGCCCGGGATCGTGATGTCATCGACGGCGATGCTCAGGCCGGAACGCGTGGCGTACGTGAAGCCTACCCGCTTGAGTACATCCAGGAGGTCCGCCGAGCGCTCGGCCCCCAGAACCCGGATGGCTTCCGCGACCAGGCGCTTGACGCCGCCCTTGTCGAGCGGATCGCCTGGGTCGTAGAAGTGCATGGCTTCGGGCAGGCTGAGGTTGAACACGGCCCGACCAACCGTGCTGTCGATCCAGCGCGCGGTCGGTCCGTCGCTCAGGCGGTTGCCGTCGGCGTCATAGTGGCTGGCCATGTAGATCCTGACGGGTGCGTGGATGTGCACCTGGGCCAGGTCGTAGGCCAGCTTGACCTCCTCCAGCCCGGAGAAGGCCCGACCCTCGCCCAGAACCCCCTCCCGGCGCATCGTCAGGTAGTACATGCCCAGGACCATGTCCTTCTGGGGCTCGACGATGGGCTCGCCCGAGGCAGGCTTGAGCAGGTTCCGGGTGGACAGCATGAGCTCCCGGGCCTCGCGCTTGGCCTTCTCCGAGAGCGGGACGTGCACGGCCATCATGTCGCCGTCGAAGTCGGCGTTGAAGGCCTGGCAGACCAGGGGATGGATCTGGATCGCCTTGCCCTCGACGAGGACCGGCTCGAAGGCCTGGATGCCCAGGCGGTGCAGGGTGGGTGCGCGGTTGAGCAGCACCGGGTAATCCTGGATGATCTCCTCCAGGACCTCCCAGACCACCGGGTCCATCTTCTCGATGAGCCGCTTGGCGCCCTTGACGTTGTGCGCGTAGTTGTACTCGACCAGCTTGCGCATCACGAAGGGGCGGAACAACTCGAGAGCCATCGTCTTCGGCAGGCCGCACTGGTGCAGCTTGAGCTGGGGACCGATCACGATCACCGAACGACCGCTGTAGTCGACGCGCTTCCCCAGCAGGTTGCGCCGGAAGCGCCCCTGCTTGCCCTTGAGCATGTCAGAGAGGCTCTTGAGCTTGCGCCGACCGCGTGCCGACACGGCCTTGCCGCGGCGGCTGTTGTCGATCAGCGAGTCCACCGCCTCCTGCAACATGCGCTTCTCGTTGCGGATGATCACGTCGGGCGCGCCGAGGTCGAGCAGCCGCTTGAGGCGGTTGTTGCGGTTGATCACGCGCCGGTAGAGGTCGTTGAGGTCCGAGGTGGCGAAGCGCCCGCCGTCCAGCTGCACCATGGGCCGCAGGTCGGGCGGGATCACCGGGAGGGTCTTGAGAATCATCCACTCGGGCCGGTTCTCCGAGCGCCGCAGGGCTTCGATGACCCGCAGCCGCTTCGTGGCCTTCTTGCGGCGCTGCTTCGAGCGCCCATGGAGGATCTCCTCGCGCATCAAGGTGGACATGTGCTTGAGGTCCATCCGGGCGATGATCTCGTACAGGGCCTCTGCGCCCATGCCCGCCTCGAACACGGTACCCCAGCGCTCCATGGCGTCCCAGTACTCGGCCTCGGTCATCAACTGCATGACGGCGAGGCTCGTGACCTCGTCACGGGTGCTGCGGAACTGCTTCTCGAGGTCGGCAATCTCGCTCTCTGCCTGCCGATCGCGGGCGTTGAGGCGGCCCTCGTGCTGGCGCATGAGCTGTTCGCGCTCGGCCAGGTAGCGCTGTTCATCGCCCTTGACCGTGTCTTCCATCTCCAGCTGCAGGTCCGAGAGGCGCACCTGCAGCAACTCGTTGAGCCGATCATGGTGGGCGGCTGAGACCGTCTCGGCCCGCGCCACCACCGTGGCCCCGGTGGGTGCGAAGACGATGTCCTGCGGCGCCGCCTTGTCCCGCAGCCCATTGAGGATGTCCTGCATCTGGGCCGCGGCGGCCATCAGGGTGCCGGTCTCCTGCTCGATCCGTGCCTCGAGCGCGAGCTTGCGCTCGTCGATGCTCGCGCGGAGTTCCTTCAGAGCCTCGTCGACCGTCTCGCGGACGGCCTCCGCCTCGGTGCTCGTGCGTGCCCGCAAGGCGCCGACGGCAGCCTGGTGCTCCTCGTCGAGGCGGCGCAGGATGCGGCCGCGCTCGTCCTCGTCGACGCGGGTGACGATGTACTGGGCGAAGTAGAGGACCCGGTCGAGGTTGCGCCGGGAGATGTCCAGGAGGATGCCGAGGTAACTCGGAACGCGCCGCGTGTACCAGATATGGGCCACGGGCGACGCCAGCTCGATGTGGCCCATCCGCTCGCGGCGCACGCGAGCCCGCGTGACCTCGACCCCGCACTTGTCGCAGACGATGCCCCGGTAGCGGATCTTCTTGTACTTGCCGCAATAGCACTGCCAGTCCTTGGTCGGTCCGAAGATCGCCTCGCAGAACAGACCATCCTTCTCGGGCCTGAGGCGCCGATAGTTGATGGTCTCGGGCTTGGTGACCTCACCATAGGACCAACCACGAATCTCGTCCGGCGACGCCAGGCTGATGCGGATGGCGTTGAAGTCTTTGATCGACAAGGAATACCCCTTTGATCGGAGCGATGGGATGGGCGGAAACCGCGACACTTCAACTTATCCATTATAGTCGTCGAAACGGTTCTGTCAACCCCTTTGCGGATACTGGCCTCGGCGGGGCGGGGCGGCGGACACCGACCGGGGCTGGGGCGGCGGGTCCGGCCCTGTGCTATACTCGCCACCAATGGTGGGGCCCGGCCCCACACCCAACCGGGCGCGGCCCCGCCGGCCCCTGTCCCCCCCGCCGGGCCTGGCGAGGATGCCGGCAGGCCCGATGGATCGAGGCGTGAAGCAGGGCGATGATCCCACTCCCCCACAGCCAAGGGTCCGGCACGGACGTGGCGGTGTTCATCGACTTCGAGAACATCTACATCTCGGTGCGCAACCGCTATGAGACCAACCCCGACTTCGAGTCGATCATGGAGCAGTGCCAGCGCTACGGTCGCGTGACGATCTCCAGGGCCTACGCCGACTGGTACCGCTATCCGCGCGTCACCAACGCCCTCTATGCCAATGCCATCGAACCCATGTACGTGCCCACCTATCATTACGACAGGGACCAGGGCCGGATGGGGCGCCCGATCAAGAACAGCGTCGACATGCACCTCTGCATCGACCTGATGAAGACCTTGTACGCCTTCCCCAACATCGGGACCTACGTGCTCGTCACCGGCGACCGAGACTTCATCCCGCTGATCAACGCCGTGCGCCAGCTCGGCAAGCGGACCGTCGTCATCGGCGTGGCCCAGGCCACGGCCTCGCACCTGGCGCAGGCGGCCGACGAGTTCGTCCTCTACAGCCAGGTCGATGAGCGAGTGGAGCGCCAGGGGGCCCAGGCTTCGAAGGACCCCTTCCAGGTCCTGGTGGCGGCGGTCCACCTCGGTCGCGAGCGAGGGGTCGCCACCACCCTGGCTGACCTGAGACTCCTGATGATGGAGCTGGCGCCCCAGCTCGCCGAGCTGCGGAGCAGGGAGCGCGGCGGCAAGGCGATGGCCCGTTTCAAGGACTTCGTGCGCGAAGCCGAGCGGCGGTCCCTGGTCAAGGTCCAGTCCAACGGGTCCGTCAGCGAGGTCTTTCTGCCCGAAGAGGACCCGCGCCTGCTCAGTCGCTTCGCCCCAGAACCCGCCCTGGACGATGCGGGCGGTGAGGATGATCCTGAAGACCTCGACGTCGACGTGGTTCTCTCGGACCGCGACTGGGCGGCCTTCGAGGAGGCGATGCGCGCCCTTGAGGAGCCGGCACTGTTCATCCAGGTCTACGATGCGCTCCGGGGCCTGCGCAACAAGGAGATCATCGACCTGTCCAACAGCGCCATCAAGCACATGATCAAGGTGGCGATCAACGAGGGGCTTCTGTCCCGCGTGTCCAAGGGCGCCCATGCCTATTACAGCCTGGACGAAGGACGCCCCTTCCACCCGGCCAAGGCGGTCCTGTGACCACCCGGCCCTGCGCCCGACCGACGCCTTCACCGGCGCCTGCGACGCCCGCCGGCCGGCGGAGCCTCTGGGTGGCGGTCGCGGTGGCCTTGGGTCTCGCGAGCACGGCCGTCGTTGCCCTGGCCCAGTCACGCCTGCACGAGTGCCGGGGCGCCTGCGCCCGTCTGGCCAACGCCTTCGTCAGGACCGATGTGGGGCCCAACGGGGCCTGGGTCCTCGGTACGACCGGCGGTGACCCTGCCACCGACCTCGACGACGACCGAAGGCTCCTCTATGGATTCGAGCCGGCCGGTGCATCCAAGGTCGGCTACGGCTACACGACGGTCCGTGCTCAGGGAAGCAAGGGCACCGTTGACTGGGTGGCCTACGATCCGGCGCCGGAGACGGCCGAGGCCGACGCCATCCGCCACGTGTGGCGATGGCGGCAGCCATACGCCGTGGCCGTGACCCAGACCTTGCGCCTCAAGTCCAACCGCTTCAGCCGTCGACCCGACATGGCGGAGGCGCGCTACCAGCTGCGCAACGAGGGCACCGAGGCCATCAGCATCGGCCTCCGCGCCTTGTTCGACGTGAAGCTGGACAACAACGACGGTGCGCCCTACTTCATTCCCGGCGTCGGCACGGTCGCGCACGAGGTGGAGTTCCGGGGCGAGGCCGTGCCCGATTACTGGCTGGCCTTTGCATCGCCGCGGTTCGACATCGACGGCCTGCGGGCGATGGGCTTGCTGCGGGACCCGGCCTTTCTGGCGCCCGACCGGCTGGTGATCGCCCGCTGGTTCCTGCTGCAGAACAGCCGGTGGGACCATGGCATCGATCCCACCCAGGTGGTGACGCGCGACAGTGCTGTGGCGATGTACTTCGACCCGGTGCGCCTGGAACCAGGGGGCGGCGTCGAGCATGCCACGGCGTACGGGCTGCACACGGCGGGCGGCGGCGAGGCCTTCCTGACCGTTCCGGCTGCCGTGCCTTGCGGCGAGACCTTCAAGGTGGTGGCCTTCGTCAGCAACTTCGGGCTGACACCCCTCACCGGCGGCAAGGCCCGTCTGCAGTTGGGCCCCGGACTGTCCCTCGAAGCTGGAGAGTCGGTCGAGAAGGCCCTGCCAGACGTCATCCCCGGCGGAGCCGGTTCGGTCGCCTGGCAGGTGAGGGCGGCGGCGGCGGCGGTCGGCGGCAGCGACATTGTCGTGCGCGTCAGCTTCCCGGGCCGCCCTGAGCTCGAGGCATCTGCAAGCGTCGAGCGGACCTGCCCGACGCCGACGCAGGCGCCGGCCACCAGGACCCCCATGCCGCAGCCGACCAGGAGCCCCAGCCCAACCGCGTCCTCACCGACCGCGACGACCGATGCCGCGATCGGGAGGGCTTGCGGGGCCCTGCAGGGTCGCGTTCCCCCGGCAGCCATCCACGATGCTCTGGCGAACCCGGCAGCGGTCTTCGGCTGGCGGCAACCGGCCAACCCTGCCCTGCCGCCGGGTCCGAACAACCCCCTCAAAGCCTGGCTCAGCCTCTTGGACCTGGGCAAGGCCTACCACCCCATCTTCAATCCGCTGATCTACAAGGTCGGTTGCCCATGACACGGGTAGAACGGTACGCCCGCGCAGGATCCGGTGTCTACCGCCGATGAGCCAGCGCCCACACCTCAAGGTATCCGGACTGACCGATCCAGAAGACGTGCGGACCGCCGTTGCCCTCGGGGCGGACCTGATCGGCTGTGTGCTGTGGGCAGCAAGCCCGCGTGCCGTCGATGTGGCAAGGGCCTGGGAGCTGCGACAGGCTGCCGCCGGCAAGGCGCGCATCGTGGGCATCTTTGTCAACACTCCGCGCCCCCTCGTCCAGCGCCTTGCCCGGCAGGCAGGGGTGGACCTGCTCCAGTTCTTCGGGCGGGAGACGAAGCAGGACCTCGAGCACTTCGGCGACCTCCCGGCGTTCAAAGCGCTGACCGTCGAACGTTCCGATCAGGTGGACGGCTTGGTTCGGCCTTTCGTGGGCGGGGTCCACCTGCGGCCACTGCCGGCTCCGGCCTTGCTCCTGCACCTCAGTGGTGCCGCCGCGATGGCCTGGTCGGCTGCGGCCACCATCGCGTCCAAGGCTCCCATGCTCCTGGCGTCGGAGGCCTTGTCGCCGGACTGCGTGGCCGAGGCTGTGCAGCAGGTCAAGCCATGGGGAATCGACGTCTGGCAAGCGGTGGAGCGTGAACCCGGTCGCCTGGATGCCGCCAGGCTTGAGGCGCTCGTGGCGCGATTGGATCGTGTTCAGAGCTGAGGTTCGGTACCCGCGGCCCGGCTCTTGCGTCAACTGGCAATTGGGGTAGGGCTCCGACGTTCGGGTTGGGAGGGGAGGCTCCGGGTTGGGGAGGACGCTCACCATGGCCGCGCATCCACTCAGTGCGCAGGCTGGCTGCTGACCGTGGCGTGCCGGAGAAGGACGTCGCCGCCTGCCCGGCGCCAGGCATCGAAGGTGGTGCTGGAGCCGTGATCCCGTTCGGACCACATCCCGAGTATCCACGCCTGGTAGGCCCTGGTCTCAGCCGGCAGGGCATGTCCGGCCTCGAGGTGCTGCTTCAGACGTCCGGGTCCGGCGTTGTAGGCCGCCGCGATCAGCGCCAGGCGTTCGCGTTGATCGCCGGCATATCGCTCGTCGATGCCGTCGGAGATCCAGCGCAGGTACCTTGCGCCCAGCCTGATGTTTCCTTCCGGGGACGCCGGGTCAGGGGCGGCCGTGCTCCATGAAGTGGTGGCGAGCAGGTCGCGAGCCGTGGCCGGCATGAGCTGCATGAGGCCCGAGGCTCCCGCTTGGCTCACTGCCTCCGCCCACCCCCCCGACTCGACGAGGATCACGAGGGCTACCCAAAGGGGGTCCAGCTCCTGCTCCGCAGCAGCCCGGCGGATGGCCGGCTCCCACGCCCGCACGCTCGGGGGCATCCAGGCCGGCCAGGGATGCTCGCTGCGCGCCAGGAATGCATCGGCATCGCTCCCAGGGGGCATCCCTGCGCGAGCGGCCTGGACAGGGCCGGGTTCCGGTTGTTCGCTGCGGCTGGGAGCAGGAGGGACGAGGCCGGACAGCTCGGGAACCTCACCGCTGGTGATGCGGACGGCTTCGGCGGGGACCCATCCGATGCCGCCCTCCGGCCCAAGCTGAACGGCATACAGCGGGGGCCGGCGGAGCCCGGTTCTGACACCCAGTCGGCCGAACACATCGACCTCCGTCAGCAGCCTGGCGGTTGGGCGCGGCAGAGAGCTCGGCCGCTCGGCAGGGCGGACCTCGGCGATGAGCAGACCCCTCGCCCGGGCCTTCGCCCAGGGTTTGCCGTGAGCGGGTTCGAAGACGTCCACCGCTGAGGATGCTCGAGCCTTCAGGGGGAACGACTCGGCAGAAACCGCCGTGTCGGGACCGCGCAGAAGCGATGCCGCCAGGAGGGCCGCGAGCAGGGATCCGGGGAGGCGCCATTCGAGATACCAGAACATGTGTTCTATTGTAGTGATGCACTCGACCGCTGTCAAGTGCCTGCCGCGTGCCTTAGGAGCGGGAGTGCCCGGCTCGGATCACAGCCAACGGTCCAGGAGGAGCAGCAGGAAGAAGGCGGGCAGGAACACGACCGACGCCTTCAGCAGGCGACGCGCTTCAGGGGCCTGACTGTCCTCTCTGAGCCCGCGTGCGGCATGGACATAATGAAGACAGAGCAGGGTGGCTCCCAAGCCGAAGACCGGGCTTGCGAAGTCGCGCTGGACCAGGAGCAGGGCGCAGGGCAGGATGGCCAGGGCATAGAGCAGGCCCTGGCGATAGAGGCGGGCTTCGCTCTGCGGCGCGCCGCCCAGCATCTGGAAACCCGCGCGCTGGTAGTCCACGCGATAGAGCCTGGCGATGGCCAGGAAGTGCGGCACCTGCCAGAGAGCCAGGACGGCGAAGAGCGCCCAGGCGTTGAGGTCCAAGGGACGGGCGGCGGACCAACCCATGAAGGCGGGGACGGCCCCCGGCAGGGCACCGACCAAGGTGTTGAGGTTGCTCCGCTGCTTGAGGGGAGTGTAGATCAGGGCATAGGAGAGGATTCCGATGGACGCCCAGGCCGCCGTCTGCCCGTTCACCCCGCCCCAAAGGACTGCCAACCCGGCCAGGCTCAGCACGAGGCCGAAGGCCAATGCCCTGCCCGGCGTGATCCGGCCCATCGGCAACGGCCTTCCCGCGGTTCGCTTCATCAGCGAATCGGGGCGGCGTTCCAGCCACTGGTTGAGGGCCGAGGCCCCCGACAAGGTGAGAAAACCTCCCAGGACCAGGCACAGGCTCGTCGCCGGCCGGCCGGGGCTGCCGGGCAGGCTCAGGGCCAGGAAGTGGCTGCACAGGACGGTGATCAGCCCGAGGGTACCCAGCCGCGGCCGGGTCAGCCCTAAGTAGGCGGCTACCCTGGCCCTGGGAAGGTCAATGGGGGCGGCTTGCCGTCGGCAAGCGCCTTCGGGCTGGGGGGCGTCTCCGGCGTGCATGGTGTACCAGGCCTTGGTCAGCAAGTTGTCTGCTAAGGGTCAGCGTAATGGACCGGCGCCCATGTTACACTAGCCGATGGCATCGAGGCCTCCCGCGCCTGGCTGACCTGCGAGTGCGCGGGTGGGGGCGGGCGCTCGCGGGCGTCGGTGCCGAGTGGCCGTAGGGGGGATGCGCCGGCTTGGCCGAGGCCCCTTGCATCAATCTTGCAGCCGAGCGGTTGCCTTGTGGCGCCAAGCTCGTACAATGCCGCCTGTTCCCAACCCAGTCTGCTCTGAGGAGGAGAGATCCGGATGGCCAGTTCCTTCCCAGCACCCCGCGTGCTGAACGCCTTGGTGCTGTCGACCTTGGCCCTCGCATTGACCGGTTGCCAGTACATGCCTTGTGTCGGCGGCTACGGCAATTGCCAGGAAGAGGAGATTACGATCGATCCTGAGACCATCAAGGGCAACGGTCTCTGCCTGCCGGCTTACGGCGACGAGATCGTCTCCGCGGACATGAGCGGTTCAGGGAACCGCGTGCTGATGATCACCACCGCGAAGCCCGCCACCCTGCCGGAGGACGCCTCCTGGCCCAGCGACTCGCGGGCGCTCACCGTCCTCGACCTCGGTGAGAGCCAGACGACCCGACACCTGGCCACCACCTGGGATGCCACGGACTTCCTGGTTCCCTACGGTACCCCGGAGGAAGGCGAGTCGGCCGCCGATGGTGTGCGCCTGGACGAGACCATGGCCGAGGTCCAGGTGGACGACAGTGGCAGCCGCTTCGTGGTGGCGGTCAATCGTCGCGATGTGGCCACGGGCTACGCCAAGCTGTACAGCGGCACCGTGCCGGCCCAAGGAGCTGCCTCCTTCTCGCCGGAGACCAACGACCTGACCCTCGTGGCGCTCAACCAGACCGGGGGATCCGAGCCGATCCAGTCCTTTGCGTTGTCGCCCGACGGCAACAAGGTGGCGGCGGCAGTCGGCGCCCAGGCGGAGCTGCGGGTCATGGATCTGTCCAGCCCTGAGAGCGGGCTCTCGGTGTTCGAGACCAACAAGGACGGCAAGGGCGTCGTGGTCTCGCACAAGCTGCCCGACCCTTGCCTCGGGATTGCCTGTCGCCGTGCACCGGCCATCACCAGCCGCGGCCTGATGCGCTTTGTCTGGTCGAACGATGCCAAGAAGCTGGCCGTGGTTCGCACCGACAGCGCCCAGGTTCCCGGGCAGTCCAGCCTGTGGATTCTCGATGTGGCCAGCGGCAAGCTGGACCTGGTGCGCAGCTTCAAGGACAGTTCGGCCCCGCACGTGGCCTGGGCCGCCGATGGCGCCAGCCTCTACGTCATGAACACACCGTTTGCGCATTCGGCCGAAGCCGGCGAGACGAACTCCGATTCCGCTTTCGGCCCGACCCTCATCCGGCGCATGGCCGCCGCAGCCGGCGGCAAGGAGATGGGCAGCGGCGCACGCTTGCCGCGCAGCCTGGGTTGGAAGACCGAACCCGTGGGTCTGACGGTGCTGAAGGACGGTCAGAGCCTCGTGTTCCTGTGGGAGAACCGGCTCTACCGCCTCGACATGCCGGGCGGCTCGTTCACCGGCGCCAAGCAGGAGTACCTGCTGGGCACGAACAAGGTGCCGCGCGACCTCAGGGTGCTGACCGGCGGCCTGGCGGCTTCCGCCACCACCGACACCGTGATGTACCTCGTCGAGGACTCGATCGGCGCCCGGGTCGGCCTGAGGACCTCGGCCAGCGACAACGCCGCATGCTCGACCGGTGGCGCTCCCGCTGCCGAGGACGCCCCGGCCGAGGGCGACGCCGCCGAAGGTGCCGCTGCGCCTGCCGCTGGTGATGCCGCGCCAACGGGCGAGGCAGCGGAGCCCACCAAGGCCCCCTGAACCGAACAGGCCCTGCTGCAATGCGGGTGAGGAGAGCCGGGGCCACTGCCCCGGCTCTCTTGCTTCCGGCAAGGACCTGCCGGCCATGGTGCTCGGGCGGCTCCGTGCCGGCCCCCTGCCGTGGTATGCTTCAAGGACCGCACCAGCCAAGCCAAGGAGGCAAGCATGACCGACGAAGCGCGCCTGGCCGCCTTCGAGGACCGCATTGCCCGGGGCGACAAGGTCGAACCCGGGGACTGGATGCCTGAGCGCTACCGCAGCCAACTGATCCGCCTCATCCACCAGCATGCCAACAGCGAGCTCATGGGCGCCCTGCCTGAGGGTCAGTGGATCCCTTATGCGCCGGGCTTCAAGCGCAAGATGGCCCTCATCGCCAAGGTGCAGGACGAGGTGGGCCATGCCCAACTCCTTTACCGGGCTGCCGAGACCCTGGGCAAGCCGCGGCAAGAGATGATCGAGGAGTTGATCAACGGCACCAGCAAGTACTCCAACGTCTTCAACTACCCCTGCGAAACCTGGGCCGACATCGCGATGGTGGGATGGCTCATCGATGGCGCGGCCATCGTCAACCAGACGATCATGCAGACCGGCAGCTACGGCCCTTATGGCCGGGCGCTGCGCCGAATCACCTATGAAGAGGCCTTCCACCTCAAGCAGGGCTATGACCTCGTTGTCACGCTTGCGACCGGCACCCCTGCCCAGCGGGCCATGTGCCAGGAGTCCTTCAACCGGTGGTGGTGGCCGACGATGATGTTCTTCGGGCCACCGGACAAGCAGTCGGTGCATACCGAGCTCCTGCAGCGCTGGGGCGTCAAGCCCAAGACCAATGACGAGCAGCGGCAGATCTGGCTGCAGAAGTTCGTTCCCAAGATTCTCGAGCTGGGACTCAGCATCCCTGATCCAGAACTGAGGCGTGACCTCGACAGCGGAGATTGGATCATCGGCCAGCCGGACTGGAACGAGTTCTTCCGGGTGATCAACGGCGACGGTCCGATGAACCAGGAACGACTGGCCCTGCGACGCCTGATCTATGACGAGGGCTCCTGGCTGCGGCGCGCGCTCGAGCCGGACTTCCTGATGGCCAGGGCGGCCTGACCATGTACGGAGACCCTGCCGACCCCGGCAAAGAGGCCCTGGATGCCAGACCGGACATGCCCTGCTACAGCCGCGAATGGCATTTCGACCCCTACCACCAAGGCCTCGGTCTTGCGCGCCAGCACGACCCTGGACCCAGGCATGCCGACACCGAGTGGGCCGTCTACGAGGTCTTCCAGCAGGATCGGCGAGGCGAGCATCACCGGCATGTGGGTTCGCTGCACGCTCCGGATCCGGAGATCGCCCTGGTGCTGGCCAAGGAGAACTTCGCCAGGCGGGGCAACTGCGTCAACCTCTGGGTCGTTCCGGCTTCCGCTATCCAGGCCACTGATTACGCCGACGCCGACGTCTTCGAGCACACCACCGATCGCAGCTACCGCGAGCCCGGGGGCTTCCACGGTCTGCGCAAGGGCAAGATCCTCGGGCTCGGCGAGAAGGACGACCACGTGGATGCCGTGCTGAGAACGGCCGAGCTGAACCTGGACAAGACCGGCAAGGGGGGGGCGCCGTGACGACTTCTGCCGCCGGCATCGCGCCCGCGTTGACAGGACCCATGCTGAACTACCTGCTGGCCCTCGGCGACGATGAGATGCTCCTCGGGCACCGCGATTCCGAGTGGACGGGCCTGGGGCCGATCCTCGAGGAGGACATCGCCTTTTCCAGCATGGCCCAGGATGAACTCGGTCACGCGAAGCTCTGGTACCAGCTCAGGGAGTCCCTGGGTGCGCCCGACCCGGACCGCCAGGCCTTTCTCCGCGATGCACCCCAGTGGCGCAATGCCCGGCTCCTTGAGATCGAGCGTGGTGACTACGCCCTCAGCCTCGTCCGTCAGTACCTCTTTGATCTGGCCGAGCAGGTGCGCTTGCAGGGCCTCTTGCAGTCGGCCTGGGCGCCCTTGGCGGAAGCAGCCACCAAGGTCCTGCAGGAGGAGAAGTATCACCTCCTCCATGGCCAGGCCTATCTCGGTCGCCTGGCCGCCGCCTCGACCGAGGGGCGCGAGCGGCTGCAGGCGGCCTTGGACGGTCTGTGGCCCCTGGCCCTGGGGCTCTGGGAACCGGTCGAGGGGGAGGCCGAGCTGGTGGCGGCCAAGCTCGTCCCGGACTCGGCGAACCTGGCAGGCCCATGGCGGGAGGCCGTCATCCATCGCTTCCAGCTGGCCGGCCTACGTCCGCCGGACGCCGCGCAGGCCGTGAACGGCGGACGGCGCGGCGACCACGGCCCCGAGCTGACCACCCTCCTGGAGGCCATGCAGGGCCTCTACCGCTCGGACCCTGATGCCGCATGGTAGCCGCACCGCTCGCCGCCGACCCGGCTTCCGTCACCCTGGCCGCCGTATGGGCGGCCCTCGAGACGGTGCACGACCCCGAGATTCCCGTGGTGTCGGTCGTGGACCTGGGCATCGTCCAGACTGTCGCGTTGGACGAGGGAGCGGCGCGCATCCGCATCACGCCCACCTTCAGCGGCTGCCCGGCCCTGGACCTGATGCGCCAGGAGATCCAAGAGGCGGTTGCCGCGCTGGGCATCGCGGACGTCCGGGTCGAGGTGGCGCTGGATCCACCGTGGAGCAGCGATCGCATTCGACCGGAGGCTCGCGAGCGGATGAAGGCGATCGGCCTGGCCCCCCCGCCGCCGGCGGCGCGCTATGCCGTCGACCTGGCCCTGACCGCCGCGCCCTCCCAGCTCGGTGACACCGTCGCCTGTCCCTTCTGCGGATCGAGCCGGACCGTGGTCGAGAACAGCTTCGGCCCCACCATCTGTCGCAGCCTGCATTACTGTCATGACTGCCAACAGCCTTTCGAGCAGTTCAAGGCCCTCTGACCTGCGCCGGCGCGGCGGTCTGGCCTTGTGGCTGGCCCTGGCCCTGGCGGGGCTGCCAGGCCAGGGCCCGAGTTCGGGGCCGTCGGTCCGTGCCCAGCAGCCGAGCCCCGAGCCGCTCCCCAGCGCCACGCCTCTCCCAGACCTGATCCTTGACGGGCGATCGACCACGCTCAGCGGCGATCAGCGCTTCGGCGAGGTGCGGCTGAGCAACCGGGCCCGCATCGAGATCCGGGCCTACGGTGGCTCGGAGGACAGCGGACGGCTGCAGATCCGGGCGCAGCGCATCGTGCTCGAGACGGGCACGCAGATCCTGGGGGATGCGCGGGGCTTCCGTGGCCAGGCGCTCCGCGAGGGCGAAGGGCCCGGCCATGGCGCGGGCGGTGCCCGCAGCATCGACGGCGGCGGTGGCGGCGCCTACGGCGGCGATGGCGGCGACGGGGTCATCGACAATGCGCCCCAAACGGCCTCCGAAGGCGGGCGAAGCTACGGCTCGCCCTGCAGCCTCGAGATCGAGCGGGGATCGGCGGGAGGCGCCCCCGGCGTGGCGGACGGCGATGCCGAGACGGCCCGCGGGGGCCATGGCGGGGCCGCCTTGGCCCTGATCGCCGACGAGATCATCCTGGCGGGAACCCTCTCCTTCAGCGGTGAGAACGGCTATGTCTCGGCCAACGATGCCGGGGGCGGCGGGGCCGGCGGCGGCGTGCTGATCCAGGCCGGCCGGCTCGACCTCAGCGGGAGGATCATCGCCGACGGCGGCGACGGTGGGGAGACGGATGACGGCGGCGGTGGCGGCGGCGGCGGCCGCATCAAGGTCTTCTATGTGAGTGGTACCGTGCGCCGCGCCGGCCTGTCGGTCGACGGAGGTCAGGGAGACGGCAACGGAGCAAACAACGACGGCCGCCGGGGCTCGATCTGCATCGACCTCCGAACGCCGACCCCCAGCCCGGCGGTCAGCCCCAGCCCGACCGATACGTCCACGCCTGAACCTTCGGCGACGTCGACGCCATCGGCGACCCCCACCGCCAGCGACACGCCGACCCCGGAGCCGAGCGCGACAGCCACGGCGACGGCCTCGGCAACACCGACACCCACCGCCAGCGCGACCCCCACGCCCCTCCCTCGGCCCCTGTACCTGCCCCTGCTCCTCCGCGAGTCCTGCCCCGACGCCAAGGACGACCCGGTGGCGCTGGTCCTTGTCCTCGATGCGTCCAGCAGCATGGCCGAGCCGGCGGGTCCGGGTCGGACAAGGCTGGATGAGGCCAAGGCGGCCGCTGGTCTGGCCATCGCCCGCGTCCGCGCCCCGCATCGCGTCGCCTTGATCGCCTTCGATGCCGAGGCGCGGCTGCTGGCCGAGCTTCGCTCCGATGCCGCGGGTCTCCACCAGGCACTCGGCGCGCTCAAGCCCGGCCGTGGCTCGCGCATCGATGCCGGGCTGGCCCTGGCGGCGGAAGTCCTTGACCAGGTGGCGACGCCAGGGCCGCGCCGCGTGGTCCTGGTATCCGACGGGCGGGTCAGCCCCAGCACGCCCGAGGACGTGCTGGCGCAAGCCGCAAGGCTGCGGGCGATGGGGGTCGTGATCGATGCCGTGACCTGGCAAGGCACGGACGGCGATCTTGCCCTGATGGCGGGGCTGGCGCAGGCTCCAGACCGCCTGCATGTCGCTCCGGGCCCGGAACATCTCGCAGCCATCTTCGCCGGCCTGGACTGGCTGCCGCCCCCTTGCGGCGGGCTTCGCCTGTGGCCGCGGTCCGAGGCCGCCCCTCTTGCGGCAGCGCGGCCTTGAGGCCATGACCGTCTGCCACGCCCCCGTTTCGACCTCGGGTCGCCCACGACCTTCGCCATCCCCGGAGCCCTCAGCATGTCCCCAGCAGCCCCGCGCCGCCTGACCCTCGCGCTCACCCTCCTCCTGTTCGGCGGCGCTGCCTGCCGTGACCAGGGGGTGGCGCGCGTCGACCTGAGCCCGCGACCGACGCCCGCGGCACCCACCTTGACCGCAGCGGTGGAACAGTCGCCCGCGATCATCGCCACCGCCGTCGCCGCGGAGCCCGCGCATCAGGTTGTGCAGCTCGAAGCCATCTATGCTGACGAGCAGGATCCCCAGATCGCCAAGATCACGACCTGGGTCAACGCCGAAGGCCAGCGCCGCGAGGAGTCATCGGAAGACAGCCTCTACAATCCCGGCGTCGTCAGCGTCGACGACCTGGAGTCGATCAGCCGCTACAATCCCGGCACCCGGATCTTCACCCGCAACCCGCGCGGTGTGATCAACATCGTCGACCAACCGCCTTACGCGAAGAACCTGCTCGAGAAGAGCCGCTTCGGAGAGATCAGCGACGACACCGTGGACGGCCGGAAGGCGATCCGCCTGGACGGACGCCCCGAGGACGACCCTCTTCGCCGCGATGCGCAGGCGAACTTCACCGTGTGGTTGGATGCCGAGACCCACCGGATCCTACGGACCCAGAAGATCGTGCGGCCCGACCTCGGGCCGCCCTTCGTGATCACCGGTCGCGTCCTGGCCTACGACCCGCCGCCGGCGGAAGACCGCTTCCAGTTGCTTCCACCGGACGATCCGGAGGTGCTCGTGCAGGACGCGGTGGCCAACCCGGTGGCCCCGGTAGAGATGGAGATCGACGAGGCCCGCAAGGCCGTGCCTTATCCAGTCTTCACGGTGGGCGGCCTGCCCGACGACGTGAAGCTCTTCAGCACGTCCGTCACCAAGGCCGAGAGCGGGCAGGGGATCGACCCGGCGGTCATCCAGTTCTATGTGCGGGCGGAGACGGAGGGCTACGTTGTGCTCGAGCAGTTCGCGGCCGACCCCCCGGGGTCGGCGCGCGCCAAGGCGCGCCGGGACCTAGCCCTCAAGCTGGGCGAGCCGGTGTCCCTGGGCGACCAGGAAGCCGTCTACGTCGACCGCTTGGGATCCCGCTACCTGGTCTGGCAGACCGAGGCCACCCGTGTCAAGCTGAGCGCCAATCGCCCCGACCTGGATCGCGACGGCCTGGTCGCCCTCGCCGGCAAGCTGGAGCTGGGCGCCGACCCTCAGCCTTGATGAGGGGTGCCCGGCGCCACTCCGAGCGGTCCCGGCTCAGGGCTCCCAGGGGTAGCCTTCCGCCAGGCGCCGGACAGCCTCGGGTAGCTTGGCGATCCGGCCCTGCAGGAGGCAGACGTGACGGCTCATGCCGTTGGCCACCTGACGCGGGTGTGCTTCGTCGGTGACGATCTCGTAGCTGAAGCGCAGGCCGCGGGAGCGCAGATCGCTCAGGGCCGTGCGGACGATGAGCAGGTCGTCGAAGCGGCTGGCAGCGACATAACGCAGATGCAGCTCGATGACCGGCAGGTTGTAGCCCGCACGCTCCAGGTCGCGGTAGCTGAGGCCGGCCTCGCGGAGCCAGTCGACCCGGCCGGCTTCCAGCCATGGAACATAGGCCGAATGGTGGCTGATGGCCGACGCATCGGTCTCGGCATATCGGACACGGATGTGGGTCTCGCTCACGCGGGTGGACAGGGGCATCGTCAGGGCTCCAGGGTGGAGGCTCGGCGCTCGGGGGGCGACTCAGATCCGGCCCGCGCCACGATCCCGATGCCGGCCAGGATGGCCAGGCCGGCCAACACGAGGCCGGCCGTGGGAGGCTCGTCCAGCAACAGCCAGGCCAGGATGGTGCCGACCAGGGGTTCGCCCAGGACCGCGGTGACCACCAGGGCGGCGGGCAGGCGGGCCAGGGCCCAGTTGAAGCTGCCATGTCCGAGCAACTGGGGAACCAGGGCCAGAGCGACAAGCAGGCCCCAGTCGCGCCACCCGTAGCCCACGGGCGGCCCCTCGATCATCCAGGCCGCTGCCTGGAGCAAGAGGGCCGCACCGCCATAGACCAGCAGCATGAAGGCCGCCAGGGGCAGGCGCGCATGGCTGCTGCGGCGGGCGATGAAGTAGACCGCCACCGCCGCGGCGCCGCCCAGGGCCAGGGCCTTGCCCGCCAAAGGGCAGGGGACGGGGCCGCAGGCCGCGCCGGCCAACGGTGCGGTTCCGGCCGAGGGTAGCGCCACCAGGGCGAGGGCGCCTGCGAGGGCCAGGGCAATGCCCAACCAGGCCCTGGGTCGAATCCGTTCGCCCAGGAGGCGAGGCGACAGCAAGGCGACGAAGACCGGGCTGGTGGTTACCAAGGCCACCGAACTGGCGACCGATGTGAAGCGGAGGCTGGGTATCCAAAGGCCGAAGTGCAGGGCCAGAGCCAAGGCAGCCACGAGGAGCCGCCGTCGCTCGGAAGCCGAGAGCCCGGGCCAGGCCCGGGCGAGGGGCTCCAGGCCCCAGGGCAGGATGGCGAGGGCGGCGAATCCGAGCCGCCAGGCCGCCGCGGCCAAGGGGCCCACCTCGGAAAGGTAGCGGAACAGGATGGCCGCCGACCCGACCGCGAGCACGCCCAGGGCCATGACCCACAGGGCGCCCGCTTCGCCGGCGCCCGCCCCGGTGGTGCCGTCATGTGGCTCAGACGACCTTGCGTCAGCCATGCCGGCCGCCCGTCCGCAGGGCCGCCGGCCCGCCGACCGCCGCCCTGTCGTCCGCGGCCCACACGGGCTGCCCCGCCAGCCAGGTGGCGAGGATGCGCCAGTCGCCGAGGCCATCGACCGTGGGCAGCCCGGACGGGTCGCGGGCGACACCGCCCAGCACGACGAAGTCCGCCGCCAGTCCCACCGCCAGGCGCCCGAGACAGGCCTCCCATCCTGCCGCCGCTGCGGCGCCCCAGGTGTAGGCAGCCAGGGCCGCGTTCAGAGCCAGGGCCTCGTCGGCCTGCCAACCGCCGGGCGGCCGGCCCGCCAGGTCCCGGCGGGTCGTGGCCAGACGGAGCCCGGGCAAGATGTCAGGGGCTTCGATCGGTGCATCCGAGCCCAGGGCCAGCCGCCCTCCGGCGGCCAGGACCGAGCGCCAGGGATAGGCCCCCGCGGCGCAGCGGTCCTCTCCCCATGCCGCATCGGCCTGGGGCCAGTCGGCGGCCAGGTGGATCGGCTGGACCGAGGCCCAGATCCCTGGCCGAGCGAAACGCGGCAGGTCTTCGGGCGCCACGCGCTGCAGGTGCTCGACGCGATGGCGCAGCGGCCGGCCGTCGGGGTCCTGGGCATGGGTCTCGAACAGGTCCAGGGCCCAGCGGACGGCCGCATCGCCGATGGCATGGGCGGCCGTGGGCCATCCGTGGGCGGCGGCAACTGCGACCGCTGCGCTGGCCTCGGCCGGGTCCATGGTGGTGAGACCTCGTCCGGGGTGATCCGCGTAGGGTTCGAGCATCCACGCCGTGCGGCTGCCAAGGGTGCCGTCGAGGAAGAGCTTCAGGCCCGCTGCGCGCAGCCATGGATCCGGCGCCCTTCCGGGGAGGTCCGCAGCCAGGGCATCCTCGAGACCGTCGTTCATGACGTACAGGGTGCAGCGCAGGCCCAAGTCTCCGCTCGCGCGGAGCGCGCACAGGTCCTGCCAGAGATCCAGGCCGCGGAAGCCCATGTCGGTGACGGCAGTGATCCCTTGGGCCCAGAAGCGCGGCCAGACGGCCTGGAGTGCTCCGCGCCTCTCGGCGGCGCTCTCCGGGGGCAGGACCGCATAGGCCAACTCAGTGGCCTGCTCCAGGAGGATGCCGCTTGGGCTGCCGTCCGGACGCCGGAGGATGCGTCCGCCGGGCGGGTCGGAAGGCAGGCCGTCGATGCCCGCACGCTGCAGGGCCTGGCTGCTCAGCCAGACCGCGTGGCCGTCCTTGCGCGTCAGGCAGACAGCGCGTCCGGGAGCCGCGGCGTCCAGGAGGGCGGCGTCGGGCCAGGCGCCCCAGCTGGCGTGGTCCCAGCCCCGACCGACGAGCCAGGGGGCGTCCGATGCCGCCGCCGATGCCGCGACGGCCTTCAGGACATCTGCCAGCCCCCACGCGGGATCGATGTCCAGGATCCGCGCCTGCAAGGCCACCTTGGCCAGGTGCAGGTGGGCATCATGGAAGCTCGGCGCAAGGCAGACAGCACCCAGGTCAAGGGTCGGAGCATCGCTGCCGATCGCAGCCTGGGCGTCGGCCAGCGAACCGACGGCCAGCACCCGCCCACCGGAGATCGCGAGGGCCTCGGCCCGCTCCGATGGGCGCCGCCAGTCCGGCTGCACCCAGGCTGCCTTGACAATGCAAGCCCTCGGGCTTCCTGTCCTGGCCGGCCCGATCATCGTGTTCGCCGCGGGGCCGCGTTCGAAGCCCCTTGCCGATGGGGCTCGGTGGCCGGTGCGGCAAGCGCCTCGCTCGATGGCGTGTGCGCGGGCGCGCCGGCATCTGCGCCCGGCGCTGGGCCGTCCTTCTCGCGCCAGGAGCTCAGACGGTCCCGCAGGTCGGCGAGCAGCGCCAGGACCTGGTCGGCCTGCCAGTCCTGGCCCTGGCGGTCGGTCCAGCGGGCGTCCGGCCGGCCTTGCCTCGCCTGAAAGGCTGTGGTGCGCTCCTCCCATCGATCCAAGGTGGCCAGGACCCGGGCCTGCTCCGCGGTATCGTCCAGGAGGCGCTGGATGAGCGTGCGCTCACGCTCCCACCCGGCCTGGAGGCTGCTTCCCAAGGGCGATGAGCCCTTGAGCGCGCCGGCGCCCAGACTGGCCAGCACGGCGACGCGTTGTTCCAGGGCCTGGCGGGCATTGGCAGGGGCGGCAGATAGCGGGGCGGCCTTGGGCATGGGTGTCGTCTCCCTCGTGGGGGCCTCAGGGTCGGGCGGCAAGCGCCTGGAGGATCATGTCCCGGTGACGCCCGTTCTCCAAGCGGGCGGCGAGATCCCGGCAGTACGAGGTCAGGCCCCCTTCCAGGATGGCTTGCCGCAGGCCGTCCACCAGGTTCAGGACAAAGCTGAGGTTGTGCAGGCTGATCAGCATGGGGCCCAGCATCTCGCCGGCCTTCAGGAAGTGGCGAATGGCGCCGCGGCTGAAGGATCGACAGGTCGGGCAGGCACAGTCATCGGCGATGGGCAGGGCATCTCCGGCAAAGCGGGCATTGCGCAGGTTGAGGCGGCCGGACCAGGTGAGCGCCCCGCCCGTGCGGGCCACGCGGGTGGGCATGACGCAGTCGAAGCTGTCCATCCCGCCGAGTACGCCGACGATGAAGTCCTCGGGATGCCCCACTCCCAGAAGGTGCCGCGGCGGGGCTTCGGGAAGCCAGGCCACCGAAGCCCACAGGGCGCCCTGCATCGCGTCCTTGCTCTCGCCGACCGACAGGCCGCCGATGGCAAAGGCCTGGAATCCCAGGGCGACCGTCGCCTTGGCGCTCGCCTCGCGCAGGTCCGTATGGGCGCCGCCTTGAACGATGCCGTAGAGCAGCTGGTCGCCGCGCGGCTGAGAGGCGAGCGCCCGCTCGGCCCAGGCCAAGGTCAGCGCCAGGTCGTCCGCGGCCAGCCGATGGTCGGCCGCGCCAGGGCTGCACACGTCCAAGGGCATGATCAGGTCGGCTCCGAGCGCGGCCTGCAGGGCCATCACCGACTCGGGGGTGAAGCGCAGCAGCGACCCGTCGACATGCGATGCGAACGAGACCCCGTCGGCGTCGACGGTCCGCCGATCCGCGAGGCTGAACACCTGGAATCCGCCGGAGTCGGTCATCAGCGGGCCGGACCAGCCGGACAGCCCGTGCAGGCCACCCAAGGCCTGGACAGCCTCATGGCCCGGCCGCAGGGCCAGGTGGTAGGCATTGCACATGAGCGCCTGCACGCCGGCCTCGCGCAGATCCGCCGGCAGGCAACCCTTGACGGTGCCCTGGGTGCCGACGGGCAGAAACGCCGGCGTCGCGATGGGCCCATGCGGCGTGTGGAGCAGTCCGGCGCGGGCCCTGCTCTCGGGGTCGCGAGCCAGGATCTGGAATCGAAAGGGGGGCACAGCGGCGGATTATACTCGCCCGCCCTCATCCTCCCTCAAGGGCGCGGCAGGTAGGGCTGGGGGAGCAGGATGCGCCGGGTGACGGGCTGAGGCAGGTAGGGCTTCGGAACATAGATCAGCCGGGTGGCAGGCTGTGGCAGATAGGGCTTTGGAACGTAGATCCGCTGCACCTGGCCAGGAGGCGGCGTGGTGGGGGGCGGTGGCAGCGTGACCGTCGCGGAAGGCGGCGGGCCTGTCGGTGTCGGCGATGGGGTATGGGCAGGCGTGACCGCCGTCGTCGGCGGCGGATCCGTCGGGGGTGGCGGCGTCGTCGGCGGAACCTGGGGTGTGCGCGCCGCCTCTGTCGAGGTCGCGGAGGGTGGCGGCGGCACGGTGGGCGTCGCGGAGGGCGGCGGCGGCACCGTGGGCGTCGCCGAGGGCGGCGGCGGCACGGTGGGCGTCGCGGAGGGCGGCGGCGGCACGGTGGGCGTCGCGGAGGGCGGCGGCGGCACCGTGGGCGTCGCGGAGGGCGGCGGCGGCACCGTGGGGGTCGCGGAG